>Ga0207989_1000231_pt1 | contig 32085 bp, 59 predicted proteins | sample ETNtaG_7_FD_185777 | JGI IMG/M metagenome (GOLD analysis project Ga0207989, IMG submission 185777) | Marine microbial and viral communities from oxygen minimum zone, Eastern Pacific Ocean - ETNP201406SV65 (SPAdes) (version 2) | ecosystem: Environmental > Aquatic > Marine > Oceanic ... | reverse complement strand
TCCCACCTAATCCATATAAAGAAGAATTAATTTTAGTATTAACGATACTTATATGTATAAAACACGACATACCGAATAAAATCGAAAAGTCAATCACGAACCTTATCAATAGGTTCTTTTAAACACCTTTACCCACAACTAACCACTTCTTACTTATAACTCATAGTATATGATACTTATTAGTATAAATAACTATGTCATAAACCAATGGAAATACTACTCGTATACGAGCACAAAGTCAAGCAGTTTATAAGCAAAATAATATAAGGGAATGTGTCATTATGTCATATCAATTAGAACCAAATAAAGGCGGGAGAACACGAATAAATAAATCGCGTGGTGAAGTTGAACACGCTATTTCAGTAACTAACTCTATGCGCCAAGCCGCTATATATTTAAATCTAAGTTATAATATCTTTAAGCGTGAGGCTAAAAAACATAATTTGTGGAAGCCAGGCAAAACGACTGATGTAAAGAAGGTGCATTCGAGTGCATTAAGTAGTACAATGCTTACAAAAATCCTGCGCGGTGAACAGATGATGAACTATAGAGAGACTTTACTGATGAAAAAAGCTTTTCAAGAATGTTATTTAGACAAAAAATGTTATAATTGTGATGCTGATTTCACTCATATCGTTGAGCCTGAGACTCCACCACTTGTATTAGACTTTTTAGATCGAGATAGTCGTAACGGTAAACAAGATAATCTCCGTGTATTGTGTCTGAATTGCGTATATGAGTTACGCGCTAAACACCGCGGCTGGTATAGGCATAGAGAAATTCCTATTAATAAGATTATAGATGATCAATTACCGCCCAAAATCAAGATAAAGGATGAGAGCTTGGAGTTCATTCCCTTCGAAAACTTCACAAAAACACTGGATAATTGAAGAAATAGCTTGACTCATATAGGTTTTTCTTCGTAAATTATAGGAAAACGCTTAATAATCCCATCAATATAGCTTGGATTACTCACTCAATAGACTACTTTTACGGCCATTGAGAGTGATTAATTCAATTTTTTTTGCCCATTCGGGAGAAAATGCTTGACTTATATAGGCTTTTATTCGTATATTATAGGGGGTTTATGCTAAATTATCCGAGCGATTCAGGATAACGGGCTTGGATTCGAACTCATGATCACTACAAAATTCGGGCGGATGCACTAAAAAATATTGCAATTGACAGAATGTCAGGCCTATAGTATACAAACACAACTACTACACGCGTATGTATACAGAGAGAGTATATAGTATCGCCACCATCACAACAGGCTCAACTCACATGATAGCGGGGGTAGGGGCATTAACCCGTTCATGGGTAACCGCTCTGACAGAATGACAGGCGTCTGACTCACTCAACCATCACGATACAAATTACACCATAGCAATTAATGATAGTTTTGTTTGTGTTACAAATCACCTTTTCAGCAGTGTAAGCTATAATCTATATAGCTTCCTCTCACAATATATGATAAAAAAAATATTACATTTTATAGAGCCTTTCTTAATACTTATTAATATGAATAAAACAAAAGTAAAACATATAATATCAGGTAATGTAATGTCTGTTAAGAAATTTAATCCAAATAAACATATACCTTATATACCCAACCCTTACGGATGCCACAACAGTAAACTCTTACCTAATGATTTAACATTAACTTGTTCTCAATGTAATTCTACACAAACCTATTCAACCAAGTATTCTTACAGAAGGGCTATGGGTATTGGTTCTGACCAAACTCATAAAAATAAAGGATTGTGTGGTAAGTGTAGTAGAGTTGCTAAAAGAGATTGGTCAAATACAAATCGTAAACCACACACTAAAGAACAAATAGAAAAAATGAGAGTAAGTTGCTATAATTTATACCACAACACCAATTATACTGATGTATCTCAACTACCAGTACAAGATAAATCATATAAAAGATATCGTGAACATTGTCGTGAAATATCCAAATCTCAACTTAAACATAATAACCCTACCGAATATACAAGATATCAAAACAACAAGTATGATGGTACTGATATGAATCAACTCACAATAGACCATATCAAACCACTATATAAATGTTATGCCGAAAAGATAAATGCTAGAGAGGCAAGTGATATATCTAACTTACAGGTTATCACTATGAGAGAAAATATATTAAAAGAAAACCCTAAAGCTTCGTTCTAGCCCGTTTCCATGGCTGTGAGCATTAATCAATATAGCTCCAATTGAAAAAATACTATAAAAAAAAATATTACATTATAGAGCTTTCATTTGATACTTATTAGTGTAGATATTAATGTAAACTCATAGACTGGTTCAAATGTCCTATAATGACGATATAGATAGAATTAAAAATAAACAAGTTGTAAAAGGCTTACCTAAAGATTTAGAAAGTGCTATACAAACCTTTATTAATCAAGCCATCATTGTATACAATGAAGACTTAGATTTTATGCCACACGAGTATGTGGTGAATCTACTCACTACATTGAACAAGTATCCTGAACATCGTCCATTACTATTTGACTTACTGAAGATTATGGGAATCCCTATGGATTATGGTGAAGCATGAAGACATCACCTATAGACTCAACCATTATAGATTTTATACTCACACATTACAACACACTATCTCTTCAAGGGAAACCCGCTATATTAACTTCTGAACAATTTGACGATTTAGTTGAAAAGGCTAAAGAACACTATTACAATAAAAGGCATAAGTTACTCTTAAACTTCTTTTCACTATTAAAGGAAGGCGAATCCTAATGTTTAAGAAAACCATATTAAATTTATTTAATAAACCCAATCCCTATACCAAGTTAGATGATGATATCCATTATGGATTTGAAGTTCCACAGAATATATTTAAACAACATTTAAAAAAACTAAACATTATGTTATACACCTATCATAGATGTGGAAGTACTTCTCAACATCAATACCATACTGAATTAAATGACTACACACCATCATCACTATATGAAGAACGCGATATGTTTAATCGTAAGTCTCTTGAAGAAAATATAAAGTTTTGGAATGATATTAAAAACGATGAAAAAATAAAACACATATTTCTATATAAAAACTATATGGATACATTTGAATCAGGATTAAGATCAATACTATGGGAAACAGTCAATAATTGTTCTTTTGAAGGTAGTATAGATAAAAACATTACCTGGAACGGCCCTGCAATACATTATATTTATGTTACCAAAGGATGGAATGGTTTGGTAGATTACATATTAGGATTAGATAACATACATAGTAATCATTTGTTGCAAAATGGCCGGCCCTTACGAAATTATACTGGTAACATTATAAGTTACGGATTGCCAGTTCCAGACTCACATTTGAATTGTCAAGGATTAATGGCTACACACCAAACTATTCACCAAATACCACATGATAATATTCATATCATACCCATTGAGAAATCAAATAAACTTAACGAAATAATTGAAGTGGAAGATGATGAAGGTAAACCAATTATATTTCCCCAACTGTCTTCTAAAAAAAATTATTCAATGATTAAATATGATGACTCTGGAAAGACTCGTATGGCAACAACAGACCTAGACGAGATGTTTGTATCTCAAAACCACTGGAATATATTTTATGATAAATTTAACCAGTTTTGTATTAAACATAAATATGAAATACAGTTAATAAAACAACTGGAATCAGAATTAGAAGATTCCCCATACTTTGAAAATAAATGATATTATTATCTAATCACTTATTAACATTACCAGAATTTAAAAATGTAAAGGATGTTGTTATAAGAATTAATATGGCCTGGGTCAGAGATATAAAAGAGTTACACAAATTTCTTAATATAGATTATGATATTTTTTTAGATTATCCAAAGGGTAGAACAAAACCACCAACTCCTTCGTTGGGTATGTCTGATGCAATTGATGTCATTAAAGAGTATCCAAATGTAAAGTATTTTGCACTATCCAATATAGAAGATGTGTCGGAAGTTTCTTTGGTATGTGAAATACTACCAGAACATATAAGTTTTGTTCCTAAAATTGAAACTTTAAAGGGTGTTTTGAATTTAGAAAAGATTTTTCAAACTAAATTGATAAATCATATAATGTTAGATACGGAAGATTTATATACTGATGTTGAAAATGATGTACAACTTTATACTTATTTAATAGATAGAGTTAAAAATAGTTGTTATAAATATAACATACAGTTGTTAGAGTTATATGGAGTAGTATTTAAGGAACTACCATGAAAATATTAGGTATCAATACTTTAAACCACGACGCTTGTGTTACTCTTCTGGATGGTAAAGAGATATTATTTGCAGGACACGCGGAACGATATAGTGGAATCAAGAATGATTCCAATCTAAATGCAGCTCTCTTAGCAGATGTTAAACGATATGGTGATTGGGATAAGGTTGTTTATTACGAGAGGCCTTGGAAGAAGAAGTTAAGACAATTAGTTGCAGGACAAACTTCGGAAGTTCTCTCTCTTGAGAATCTACCATCTCAGTATTTAAAACAATTTGGAATCACAATAGACAAGTATGTAGACCACCATCAATCTCATGCAGCTGCTTCTTATTACACGAGTCCGTATGATGAGAGTGCAATTGTTTGTATAGATGCAATTGGTGAGTTCGATACATTAACCATATGGTACGCATGGGGAAGTCATTTTGAAAAGAGATACTCAGTAAGTTATCCGAATAGTTTAGGATTGTGGTATAGTGCAATGACACAACGATTAGGATTGAAACCACAAGAAGATGAATACATCTTAATGGGAATGGCAGGATGGGGAACTATTGATGAAGAATTAAAACATCATATCAAGAAAGACTTTTTCTATCCTAATAATAAATTACCTATTAAGTTAAAACAGAATTTACATAGAGGTTGTTTAGGTTGGAATCCAGAGTTCTATCCTGATGATGGTTCAGACGAGTGGAAATTTAATATTGCAGCTAATGTACAATCTATATGTGAAGAAGAGATTTATAAAGTGTTTCAATTGGCTAAACGATTAGTACCAGAGACAAACAATATGTGTTATGGTGGTGGTGTTGCTTTGAATTGTGTGGCTAACTCTTTGATAGCCGAAGAGTTGTATCCAAACATTTGGATTATACCAAACCCAGGTGATGGTGGAAGTTCAATGGGATGTGCTGCCTATGAGTTAGGTGAACACATTAACTTTAATAATTGTTTCTTAGGATATGATATACCAGGTAGATATCCAACAAAGAAAGTACTGAAGGAATTACTCGAAGGGAAGATAGTAGGGATTGCAAATGGTAGAGCAGAATTTGGGCCACGAGCCTTAGGTAATCGTTCTTTAGTTGCAGACCCACGAGGTAAAGATATTAAAGATAAAGTAAATGAGATTAAACATAGACAGAAGTTTCGTCCATTTGCTCCATCAGTATTGGAAGAACATGCTCATGAGATATTTGAGATGCCAGTTAAGAAGAGTCAATTTATGCAGTTTGTAGCTAAATGTAAGTATCCTAAGAAGTATCCTGCTATATGTCATGTAGATAATACTTCAAGAGTTCAAACTGTATGTAAAGAAGATAACCCAGGATACTATAGATTAATAAAAGAATTCTACAAGGCGACGGGCTGTCCTATGGTTCTCAATACCAGTCTAAATATAAAAGGACAGCCTATTGTCAATAGTTATATTGATGCAGTAGGGTTTGAGAAAAAATATGGAGTTAATGTTTATTAAAAAAATGCTTGACTCATATAGTATTTATAATGTATATTAGTATAATACTATATGGGTGTGTAGCCCGATTTGGAAAGGGGGCGGACTGTAAATCCGTTTAACCATCAAGTAGGTTCGAATCCTACCGCACCCACAAATAAATGTGGTTTTTCGTACATTCACTTATATTTATATATGAGTGATTATGATTGTTCATCGTTTGGACAATTGGATGATTGTATTGGAATTAATAGATATAATATTATTAACAATGGGTATAGCTTATTGGGTGTGGCTAATAAGGTATATTAGAAAAAAATAAAAGTTTTATGAGAAAATGTTATACATATGATGATGTCAATATCGTTCCGAAGTATTCGGAAATTGAACATCGAGATAAAGTAAATATAAGAACAAGGTTCACTAAGAAGACAGAGATAGCTTATCCAATAGTTTCATCACCGATGGATACCGTTACAGGTTTGGATATGGCTAAAGAAATGTTAGAGTGGGGAACTTGTGGTGTTATACATAGATTTCAAAGTATTGAAGAACAATCCAAGATGATGAAATCATTACATTATGAATGGGATAGATATTTTGATGGAGTACCAGGCATTACAGATGGTGAAGAAAGAACTATTGAAAAGGAATGGAAAGAATGGTGGGATAGTGTAAAACATTGGAATAGTCCACCTACCAAATCAGATTGGAAAGATTTAAAAGAAAGATTTTGGTTTGCGGATTCTATGATTCGTGATGAAAAGAATTGGAGTAAAATACCACTATGTGCTGCAATTGGAGTTACAGATGATTATTTAGAACGAGCAAGAGAATTAGTATGGAACGGATGTAATGTACTACTTATAGATGTAGCACATGGACATCATAAATTAGTAGGAGATGCAATTGAAGAAATCAAGAAAGACATATCCGCAGTTGAAATCATTGCGGGATCAGTTGCGACAGGAGAAGCGTGTGAATACTTATGTGAGAGAGGAGCGGACTCGATTAGAGTCGGAATTGGAAATGGATCGTTATGTGAAACGAGAATCAGAACGGGTGTCGGAATCCCTACGGTGTCTGCTCTCATTGATTGTGTCGCCGTTGCTGATACTTATAACACTCCCGTTATTGCTGATGGTGGTATTAGGAATATTGGTGATGTGTGTAAAGGACTTGCTTGTGGGGCTGAGTCGGTTATGTTGGGCTCCCTTTTATCAGGTACTAAAGAAAGTCCAGGAGAAATTGAAAAGGTAGGTGAATGGCCTAACGAAAAGTTATTTAAAAAGTACAGAGGTTCTGCATCAAGAGACTCTAAAAGGAGTGATAAGAATGTTGAGGGAAATCATAAAGTTGTACCATATAAAGGAAAGACCAGGCGGATACTTCACGACATTGGCGATGGAGTTCGTAGCTCTTTCTCTTATGTTGGTGCTAGTAATTTTGATGAGTTTCATTCATTAGTAGAATTAGTGGAAGTTACGAAAGCAGGACAAGTTGAAGCTAAACCACATTTGTTATAGTCCGAGAGCTGGGGCTGTAGCTCAGTTGGGAGAGCACCACACTTGCACTGTGGGGGTCGCAGGTTCGAACCCTGTCAGCTCCACTATGGAGTTATTCTATGCCGTTAAGTAGATATACAAAACGGCATAGGAAAACCTTTGGTAAAGATAAAGAAGAATGGGATGGAGATTTTAGAAAACCACCAAAGCCAGATAGTTATTGGACGAAGATAAAGGGTCAATGTAGATGGTGTGGATTGATGATTATAAAAGAAGATGATTCAATCAACGAAAGAAAAAGTTGGCATAAAGAATGTGCAACTGATTATATGTTGATTTATCATTCACGAGAACAACGGGCTCATGTTAGAAAAAGAGACAAAGGAGTTTGTAACCATTGTGGTAGTTTTTCTCGTAAGTGGGATGTAGACCATATCAATCCATTGGTAGAACAAAAAGGAGTGATTGCAAAAGATTTGGATTGGAGTTATTATTCTTTAGACAATTTACAAACATTATGTAAATCGTGTCATAGAAAGAAAACTAATTCTGAAGTTAAGTTAAGAACGAAACGAAAGGTAAAATACAAATCTAATAAATTTGTAGGTAAGGAGTAATATGAATAACAGAAATATAACAATATTATCATTGATAGTGTTGGCAGTAATAACAAGATTACTACCACACCCACCTAATGTAGCACCAATAGCAGGTATAGCATTATTTGGTGGAAGTAGATTTGATAATAAGTGGATTGGATTTGGATTACCATTATTGTGTATGTTCATAACTGATTTGTTTTTAGGGTTTAGTTCTATAACAATGTTTGTATATTTATCATTTATGATAATATCATACATAGGAATTAATTCAAAAACAATTAGTAATGGAACAATACTTGGTAGTTCATTATTATTCTTTTTACTTACTAACTTTGGTGTATTCTTATTGGGGTATCCACATACAATACAAGGATTGTTAACTTGTTATACATTAGCATTACCATTCTTTGTAAATACAATTATAGGTGATTTATTTTTCACCCATAGTTTGAATTATAGTTTTAGTAAATTGGAAAATAGATATCCAATATTACGGTTAGGAGAAATAATAAAATGAATAAAATAATTAAAACAGTTGGTTTAACATTAATTGGAGCAGTATGCTTTAGTGGTGGTATATATTATGGTATAGAAAGAAGTGAAGAATCACTTGAACGAGTTATGGATGAATACAAAGTAATATCAGATAAGGTAGATGCTTTTGTAGATGTATCAAATCCCAAAACGATTCGTTTATATACAACAGAATTAAGAAAGATATTAGATGATGTTACATTTCTTGGTAAGATGGTTGAGGAAGGACAAACTTCAGCTGAATCATTAAGTGATTTCTTTAGTGAGTATGATAATAAAATTGTTGATGTTAATCGTAGATTATTAGAATTAAGTCAAGACAATATTGAATCGGTAACTAACCACAATACAAGACTTGTTGAATTATCAGATTTTACAGATGTCAATATGGAAAAGATTGCTGAGTTAAAGAAACAAATACAGGAACAAAATAATTATACCACCCAAGTAAATACAACACTTGGTCAAAAGATTAAAGGTGTAGAAGATGATATGAATAAGATAAAGAACTCAACTTATTGGTTGAGAGATAAAACATTATGGAGAGAATAGATGAGAGATGAATTATTAAAGGCGAGTAAATTACACTTTAGAGCTCATGTTGAGAAACATAGAATTAATGTTGAGAACTTGTTAAAAAATTCTCAAGGTGTAGCTGACCATCCTGATATTATGGATACGATAGAAAAAGAGTTAGAAGAGATTTCAAAGTATAATGATTTACTTGAAGTGTTGGATAAGTATTTTACACTTAAAAATAAAGAACTTTTAAATGAGGATATATAATGAAAGAACTTAAAGCAACAAGAGTTCCCCCTGGAGACAGATGGGCACTCACAGATGATGGTGAACAAATATATCCATCATTAACAGAAGCACTAAACCAAATTTATATGGATACAGGATTAACTCAATTCTATATAGATGCTGGTAAAGGTGAAGTACATGGTGAAGATGGTAAAGAGAAACCAGAACCAGTAAAGAAATACTCACTCTATGGAGAAGAGTATTAGTGGAAAAACTTTATTGGTCAATGGCATTATTATTTATCAGTAATATCGCAGCATGGTGGCAATTGCATGGTCAATTTTATTTTAAAGACCATTGGTTTTGGAATAGTCCATATTGGATGGCAAGTGTACTTGGACTACCAATTGGATTTATGTTTTGGCAAGCAACAAGATTAAGTTATGAACATTTTGGATTTACTTGGAATATTCGAATGATTGGATTTGGAATGGGAACACTTGTTTTTGGTTGTATGTCATATTTATTCTTGAAAGAAATCCCGACAATGAAAACCATTGTATGTCTTTTGTTAGCATTATCAATTATTTTAATACAGGTAACTAATGTACTCGGAGAGTAATATGAACTTGAAAGATTATATAATTGATGTGCCAAATTGGCCCAAAGATGGTATTACATTTAAAGATATAACACCATTATTAGCAGATACAAATGCGTTGGAATTTGCAACTCTATCAATGAGAGGATTGGTAGATGTTAATAAATCAGTATCACATATAGTTGGTATTGAGGCAAGAGGTTTTATTTTTGGATCACATTTAGCAAAGAGAATGAATTGTAGTTTTATCCCACTACGAAAAAAGGGTAAGTTGCCACCACCAGTAATTTCTAAAGAGTATGAATTAGAATATGGTACAGATTGTTTAGAGATTAAAAAAGGTGATGGTAAAGTGGTTATAGTCGATGATGTCTATGCCACAGGAGGAACTGCGAAAGCAGCAAGAGAGTTGGTTTTTGAAGCTGGATATGATATAGTAGAAGAAATTTTTCTAATCAATTTAAAGTTCTTAAACCAAGATAAAGTTAAATCAGTTATAACATATGAATAAGGAGAAAAGTTATGGCATCAGTACAATTAGACACAATCAATCAAAGATTGCAAGAACTATGGGATGAGTTTAACTCAAACCATAATGAACACGCATCTAAAGGTAATAAAGCGGCTGGACGAAGAGCACGCAAAGCTTTAGGTAGTGTTAAGAAGCTAGTTACAGAATACCGCAAACATTCAGTAGAATCGGACAAGTAGAACAACAAGGAGTAACAAGATAATTAGGTGGCGGACAGAGAAAGTTCGCCACACTTCATATGATGTTAAGTAATAAAGATATATTGATAGTTTGTGCTCTTGAAATAGAAACACAAGAACAATTAAATGATTGGGAGCCATTTACTGATGACCCTGTATGGAATGTATTATATACAGGAGTTGGTAAAGTAAATGCTACATACAAATTAACAGAACGATTAACGGATTATAATTGGGCTAAACCAAAACTTATAATCAATTACGGAACTGCAGGTTCACGAAAGATTAAAAAGAAACAATTAGTAGATTGTACTAAATTCATTCAGAGAGATATGGATGTTACAGGTCTTGGATTTATGAAAGGTGAAACACCATTCGAATCAGAACCACCAATTACAATACAATCAACGAGTAAGTTTAACCCTATCGGTAGGAATGCAAGTTGTGGTAGTGGTGATTCATTCGTAGAAGATAGAACAAACTATTATGGTGAAGTAGTTGATATGGAAGCATATGCATTAGCAAAGGTATGTTATCATTATGATATACCTTTTATATCATTCAAGTATATTACTGATGGGGCAGATGAACAGGCTCACGAAGATTGGGAAAAGAATCTTGCTGATGGAATAGAGGAATTTAAAAGGAAAGTATTAAATGGGATTCCAAAATAAAGCTTATGAAATTGTTCAAGACTTTCTAACTGAAAGTCAACATCAACACTACTTAGATATCTGTGAAAAGTTAGATCATCATATACACTATTCTGGCAATCAACCAAATTATTCTTGGAATACACCATCTAATATAAATAAAATAATGGGTGCGTGTAATTTTGAACCAGAGTTTTTAAAGTTAGCATCACATCCTACATTAGTAAAAAGAGCAAAAGAGATTCTTAATACTGAAGATACTATTGATGTTTATATTAGTAAATTCTTTCCTATGATTCCAAAGGTAGGTATATCCACAAAGATGCATCAAGATAATTATTATTTCAATGGTAATCCAAATAAAATAGTAAGTTGTGCTGTTTATTTAAATGATACTACAAAAGAAAATGGTTGTTTAAGATTGGTAGAGGATTCACATAAACAAGGTATCTTTCCACACGATGTAGAAAGTGGTATTCCATATATTAAATGGATTGAAGATAAGTTATTAGAAGATTATAATATAATTGATTTAGAATTGAAATCACCATATGCTGTATTCTTTGATATCAATATGGTTCATGGTTGTTATGAAAATAAATCAGATAATAATAGATATAGTTTGGCTTGGGAATATATTGAAACATCCAATCAAGATGTTCAGATGTCCGATGAGATTTGGTGTGATAGGAATACCATAGGATGATTACACAAAGATTTAATACAGATTTAGAGTGGAGAAGTAATTGGCCACCTAATCGTTATATGTATGGTTTCTTTCAGTTGTTAGAATACTTAGAGGCAAATATTGACCATACTAAATCAAATAAAATGATTGAGATAGGTTCGTATATGGGTGAGTCTACAATGATGTTTGCATCTACAGGTATTTTTAAAGAGATTCATGTTATCGACCCATTCGAGGGTACTGAAAAAATGAATGAAGAATATGGATATACTTGGGATGAAGTAAAAAAAGAATTCGAAACCAATATAAGATACTTTGATAATATTATTTTACATCAAGATTATAGTCATAATGTTGTTGATGAATTTGAAGATAGTTCATTTGATTTTATTTACATTGATGCTAGCCACACATATGAAGATACTAAAAAAGATATAGAATTATATTTACCCAAAGTAAAGGGAATCATTAGTGGCCACGATTACCATGAATCACATTCAGGAGTTATGAAAGCAACTAACGAAATATTAGGTTCACCAGATGTAATTTTTAGAGACCATACTTGGGTAAAGAAATTATGATACATCCACTAACAGATAAATGGCCTTATCAACATTATAAAGGTTATATAATATATAACAAAGAAAGTATGTTAAGTAGGTGGAGTGCAAATAAAACTCTTGCAACAACTAAACGATGTGGTATTGAAGCAGAATTATTTAATGGTACACATAAAGATAATCATGCACGAGAAATGAAAAAGTTAGGGTTGAAATGGAATCCTACAGCATTCGAATGGTGTCATAAAATTCACCACATGGATTCTGTAGCAGGATGTTTCTTATCACATTATTCTTTATGGAAAAAAAGTGTTGAAACAAATGAACCTATATTGATATTAGAACATGATGTAGAGTTTCAAAATAAAATAGAGATACCACTTGAGTTTGGTGATTTCGATGGTGTTATAAATCTTGGTACACCACTTTGGGGAGATTGGTTTGTAAAATATTTTTCAATCAAAGAAGATGACGAAGATAGGAAATCAGTATTTGAAATTAGAGATATAACTCAATGTAAAAAACCACATTCACCTAATGGGATATTCGATACTGATAGAGTAGATTTTTGTGATTGTGAAAGAAACTTTTTGATAGGTGCTCACTCATATATTATAACACCAAATGCTGCTAAAAACTTAATCAAGAAAGCAAAGGCACGAGGAATAGATAGGGCGGATGTTTTTATAGATTCAGAAACAATTCAAGTTGCTGACTTAATACCATTTCCATCTACTCAAATAAAAAGATTCTCATTGATAGATAAAGGGTGGAATGATGTATGGCAAGATTCAGATTATTACTTACCGACATTTAAGCAAGAAGCAGTTTATTATAATGAAGAAATAATATTACCATGTAGTCCAAAGTGGAAAGAGTGGTTAAAGTTTCAAAAAGATTATCCTGATTTATATCAATCTTTACTTTCTGCTCAAGACCATACACATAGAAGTTTAAGATATGGAAAAATATTATTTGATAAAAAGGAAATAGTTAAGGGTGAAAAGGATGGATTGTTTAGAGATTATTTTTATGATGGTAAAACGGTAAGATGTGAAGGAGTAATTATGGATGGTGAGATGACAGGTGAATGGAAGTATTTTCTCGCTGATGGAACACTTGAAGTAATATATAGTATGCATGATGGGAAATTAAAAAAGATGGATAGACAATCATGGAAATAAGTTTTGTTATGACATATTGTACTGTAGAAAAAAATAAACATCTTTTACTTGATATTAAAAAGGATTGGTTGAAACAAACTGAATCAGAAAGAATTTATGAATCAACTATACAAGTTATCAACAATATAAATAAACATTGTGATTTGCCACATGAAATAATATTAGTGGATAATAGTGATACCTGGATACCGATTGAAATAGAAAATTTAAGAGTTGTTAAAGGATTACAAACTATCACAAGAGATAGATTAAGGAATCATAATTTCTTAACAGAACATCCAGATTATGAAGCCATCAAAAATCAATGGACAGAACTTGATAATTTAACAATGCATGTTTCACTTGGTATGTATCTTGGTACAACTTTTGCAAGCGGAAAATATGTAGTATGTCAACATAATGATTTTTATTATCATGAAAATTTCTTTAAAAAATTTATAAAAGACTTAGAGAAATATGCTTATATATCAGTTGATAATAAAAAGGTTTGGATTGGTAGTTATGGTGGGTTTAAAGAAGTTAGAGATATATTAGGTCCTGATGTAAAGTTTAGTCCATTCGATGGTGGATATGTAAAAACAGATTTAGGTTTTGCTGATTGTTATTTCTTTATGTGTAAGCGAGAATTCTATGATGATTATAAAATTGATTGGAAATATGGTGATACAAATCATGGAGCAACTATAAAGTGTATTCAAGAAGATAAAGAATATTTACACTTGAGGCCATATTACGATAATCCAAATTTTCCAACAATGGATGGTATACATACTTATTATTATGATGGTAAAAAATTTGGTACTCATTTAAAAGGTGGTATAAGTGAGAATAGAATGAGTGATAGAGAAGAGGTTCAAAAATGGTTACTCAACATATAAAACAAAATCATGGTGTAGTGGTTGAGGTAAAGAACAAAAAAGTTATTTACAATGTAACTGATAGAATTAATATGAAAAAGTTTCTTGAATGGGTTGGTGGTAAGAAGTATGAGAATTTAATAGTGTGTACAAGAACTGATGAAGAAATAAATCATCCTGATAGTTGTCCACATGAAGCCGTATTATCAGAATTGAGATTTAAATTTAAATCTAAATTATGGGAGTTTATTCAAGACCCTTGGCCAGACCCACTTAAAGATTTTAATATTGATGATAAAACATTTGTATTAAGATTCACTTATGATGAAGGTTGTGAAATGGATAAAACTTGGAGAGAGTGGGATACAGAAGATGGATACTATATGTTAACTGATGAAGAAATTGTTAAGTTGTGAAACAAGATAAAGAAAAATTAGTTTATGTTAATGTAGTAGGGAATTTAATTAAAGTTATAGCACATACAGAATCTCAACAACAAAGTGTTATTGATAGAATGGTTAAACCAGGCAATTGTGTGTTTGAAGGATTTGAGCCTTGGGAAGACGATGTTGTTATATTAACTTTTCGATTATTAGATTTTGATGATATGAAACCAACACTTAATTAAATGTTTATAAATCACAAACATAAATTTATCTTTATCCACATTCCGAAAAATGCTGGTACGAGTATTCGTAATTCATTTCAAATAGAAGGGTATGATAAGAAAGTAGTTAATAAACCATATCCACATAATAGTTGTAGTGAGATTAAAACTTATTGTGGGGATACAGTATGGGAAACATTTTATAAGTTTGCAGTTGTTCGTAATCCATATGAACGATTAGTAAGTTATTATCATTTTCATAAATCACCACAATATAGATTTCCTGCCTTAGCAAACAAATATACATTTTCAGATTGGATAAGAAAAGGATTGGATAATAATCTCAAAAAAACACAATCAGATTATTTGGATATTAAGATAAATCAAGTAGGGAGATTAGAAACTTTACAAGATGATTTTAATTTGTTCTGCGATTTAATAGGTATTCCGAGTTATACACTACCCAAATACAATGTATCAAAACATGAACATTGGGAAACATATTATACGGATGAAGATAAAGAAATTGTTTATGGAATTTTTCAAGACGATTTTGATCGGTTCGGGTTTCCTATATAGAATTTCGCCCTTTCGTCTACCTACCTACAATAATATATAGTAGCAAAGTGTAAAAAGATCACACTTTATTTTTGATACAAAGTGTATTATTTTGTTATATCAAAATGTTACAATCCAATGTTCTCAAAATGTTCTCAGAAAAATACCTTTCTATATAAGTCTATATATAACTACACTTAAAAAATAAATAAAAATAATTCTCAAAATCGATAGGTTTGGTACAGTTATTGTACTATATAGGTAACAGGAACATTTAAAGGAGAAATAAAATGTTAACAAACCTAATTAAAAAACTAAAGAGTAGGAGAGGAAACTCTCTTGCTGAATTTGCAGTTACCACAGCTATGATGGCAACTTTAGCAACAACCGCCGCTCCAAAATTTGGTAGTGTTGGTGCTGGTGCTAAAGAAAAGAAATCAATGAATAACATTGATAAGATTCTTACTGTGGCTAACAATTATTATAACCAAGCAGTATCTGAAGAGGGTAAGGGAAGATTCCCAGGCCAGTCTAAGTATGATTCAGAAGTAGGTGGAGTAGTACTTGCTACTGGACAAACCACAGACCAAGCACTTGAAACATACATTGATGATTATGTAAAAGCATTACAAACTGGATACACATCTGAATTAGATGATTATGTTTATGTGTTCTCACCAGCAGTAGATGATGAAGATGCAATTGCAGGTGATTGGATGAGTTTTGCAGGAGAGACACACCAAGTAGATGTTGAGTTTGATGTAGATGGTGCAAACGACTTCGTAAAGAACTTTGGTAATACAGGAATCAAATCACCGTTTCAGGATGGTGGATACATTTATCTTGTGATACCAGGATCAGGTAGTGGTACTTCCGCACAGGCACCAGCTCTAATCGTTGCAGATATAGAGAATCCTTCCCAATTACATAAAACACTAACACCGTAATTGGTAGAAAGGAGAAGCAAAATGAAGAACCAAAAAGGATTTACACTAATTGAATTAGTAATGGTTACAATCATTTTAGGTATTCTCGCAGCTGTAGCAATTCCACGATATGGTAAAACATTAGAAATGGCTACCGAGAGAGCCGAGAAAACTTTTGTAGACCAAATATGGGCTGGGTGTGAAGATGAAGCAAATAATAGATTGATTGAAAACGGTGTAGCAGAATGGCCCTTTAATCCCTTATCTACGATAAGTAGAGTTAGGAATATAAAGGTTAATATGGAACTTGGAGTTCCAGATGAAGATAATGAGTGGCAGTTTAGTTTGGATGATGTAGATGAACCTGCAATATTCCATCAAAGACCAAGTGATGAAATTTATTATTACACATATGATTCAACAAATTTTGAATTATCAGAAATTCCTGTACTATATATTACTGAGTAGTATCGTAATGAGTCAAGAGCCAGAGGATACTTTGGCTCTTGATTTAGATAAGATGTGGGATGAAGTAGAATGGGAAGAGATAGTGGATATAATTGAAGAAAAAGCTTATGAAGTAGAATACATAACCGCTACTGCTGGAGTTCGTGGAGCAGAATCGGAAGATGAGATATTACAATATTTATATTATAGAAAGAGAGCTAAGAGATGACAACAAGTATAGAAAAACTTTTAGAGAAGTTATTAATGTTAGGTATATGTATTGTAATAGCATTAACATATATTTTACATATACCAGAGTATGTTGATACTTGGGAAGAAGTTACAGAAAACGAAAAGGAATTTAATCAACATCCATTAGTTGCATGGAAAACAACACATGAAAAGTGGGATGGTAAACAAGGTGATATAGTAAAGATTAAATACAGAGTAAAACAATCTGAAACAAAGTTATGGATGTACAATAGAGAAACAGGAAAACTTGTACATGAACAATCACTTGTTAGAAATCCAAAAAAAGATGGTACACCAAGAGATTTAACTTATGTATGGAAACTATATAAATCAGAACGAAGCCAATATATTCCACCTGGTGATTATGATATAGTACGAGGTGGTCCATTTGAACCCGTATCATTAGTAGGTAAATTAATCACAACAATATCGATTTAAAAAAAATAAAATAATGCTTGACTTATATAGCTATTTATATGTAGCTTTAGGTATAATTGAGAGAAATAAAATACTTAAAAAAACTGAAGAAAGTGCTTGACTTATATAGTATTTATGTCGTATATTTAGGTATAAGAAATGGGAAAAAATAAAGAAATGAAAAAAATTAAACATTTTAATCCGATGGCTCTTCGTGAGAAATATGATAGTTCTTACAAGGGTTATAAGGGTAAATCACCATTTAGTTCGTTCTGGTCAGATAATGATTGGAGTACTCGTAGAACTGATTTCATAGATGAAACTGATGAGAATGGTGAACCAATTGTATATAAAAAAACTGTTGACCATGTGGCTCTTGCTTCTTATCGTAGGGCTATTTCAAACTTCGTAACTATCGTAACTAATCGTTCTGATATCCCAGTTAGGTTTCAAAGTAATGATGATTCTTATACTGATGGTAAGAAAGTTACTATTGGTAGTAAGGTTGACGAGAAGAACTTTGACCCAGTTGTTGGTTTGGCTCTTCACGAAGGTTCACACATTAAACTTTCTGATTTTGATTTTCTAAGAAATCTTGAGAATCAGATTCCCGAAGAAGTTTTTCTTCGTGGTGAGAAAGTTGGTTTTGGAAGATTTGATGTTCGTGGACATCTTAAAAATTTATTAAACTATGTTGAAGATAGACGAATTGATAATTATGTTTTCAGTTCTTCACCTGGATATAAAGGTTATTATCACTCAATGTATGACAAGTACTTTCACTCGAAAGTAATTGATAAGGCTCTTCTTACCGATTCACATACTTCTTTAGATTGGGATTCATATATTATGAGAATCTTAAATCTAACTAATAAGAATCGTAGGTTAGATGTTCTTCCTGAATTAGATAAAATTTATAAAACAGTTTTCGGTGGTGGAAGAGTTAAAAAATTAAAAAATACTGAAGAGGCTTTTGTAGTGGCTCTTGAAGTTTATAACTTGGTTCTGAATAATCTTCCAGAAGTTGAGTTGGATGAAAATGGAAATCCAATTGATTCTTCTGAAGGTATGGATTCTTCAGGCGAAGGTTCAGGCGAAGGTTCAGAAACAAGTGGTGGAAATACTTTAACAGATGAAGAGTTCGATGAATTTTTAGAAGGTATGGAAACTTCAGATGGTAGTGGTTCTTCAGATGGTGGTGGAAGTTCTATTGAGATTCCAAGTACTTCTGATTCAAATCACTCGGCTAGTGGTACTGATTCAAAAGGTAAACCAATTGAATTGTCTGAGAGACAAACAAAACAATTGATGAAGGCTATTGAAAAACAAAAAGATTTTACTGATGGTGATACAAAAAAAGTTGGTAAGTTATCTAAGAAAGATTCGGCTATTGTAAAGACAATGGAAGAGGCTGGTGTTGAGAAAGTTACCGCTGGTAAAGAAATTACTTCTGGTGATTATGATTATAATACTGGTAAGTATCTTCCTGGAAAAGGTGTTGGAGTTATCTATGTTAAGAAATTAACACAAGGTATGATTGATGAATCTGTTTTCCCAAGTGTATTAAGGGGAAGTGGTGGATATTACAGATACTCTGATGATACTGATTTAATCTCTAAAGGTATTTCACTTGGAACTAAGTTAGGTAGAAAACTTCAAGTTCGTGGTGAGTCAAGAGATTTAAAACACAATAGATTAGATAGTGGAAAGATTGATAAAAGATTAATCGCTGAATTAGGTTTTGGAAACGAAAGAGTTTTCTCTACCACTTTTGTTGAAAAGTATTCAGATGCTTTCTTACACATCTCAGTTGATGCTAGTGGTTCTATGGGTGGAGATAAGTGGAGAAACACAATGATATCTACTGTCGCTATCTGTAAGGCTGTTGATATGATTCAGAATGTTGATGTGATGGTTAGTTTCAGAAGTACTCATGATTCAGATAGATATGGTAGGGGTTCTAATACTCTTCCTTTAATCTTGGTGGCTTATGATTCTCGTGTTGACAAGTTTTCAAAAGTAAAGAATATGTTTCCTAACATTTATCCTGGTGGAACTACTCCTGAAGGATTATGTTTCGAGGCTATTTTAAAAGATATTGTTCCTACTACGAATAATCGCGATTCATATTTCTTGAATCTTTCAGATGGGATGCCAATGTTCAGTAATAATGAAATTAATTATTATAATTCAGAGGCTCTTGACCACACTAAGAAAATGGTTAACGAGTTTCGTAATCGTGGAATTAAAGTTTTAAGTTACTTTGTTGGTGATGGTGGTAGTTACAGAGAAGATAATGATAAAAATGATTTTAAAAGAATGTATGGTAAAGATGCTGAGTTCATCGATATAAATAGTGTTATGGGAATTTCAAAAACAATGAATGATAAATTCTTGGAGAAAACTAACAATTAATTTGTTTAGAAAATTATATAATATGATTATTAATAAACATAATCCTAAATGTAATTGTGGGTGGAATATGAAATCATTCGAAAGATATACTGATAGATATCAATGGAAATGTATTTGGAAAAAATGTGGTTGGGAAACATTTGATGATGGAAATGGTAAATTACATTGGTGGAAAAAAACTGAAGAAAGTGCTTGACTTGTATAGGCTTTTTGTCGTATATTTAGGTATAAGAGATGAGAAATAAAAGAAGAATTAGTTTTGTTAAATAAAGAAAAAAAAGGAAATAATATGAATAACAATGTTGTAGTTCAAGTAGTTAAATCAGGAAATAGGTTTAACGCTTGGGATTCAGATGGTAATAAATACACATCTGAAATTACTACAGGGGCTCGTAAACGGGCTTATGAAAATGGAAATGCTCTTGAACAGAGAGTCAATAAAAAAGGTAAAAATTATTGGTGGGCTGTTCCGATGTCTGTTTTCGAGGCTTCAAGTTCTCCCGTAATTGATGTTTCTTCAATTGATGTTCCAGAGGATCATGCTGAGATGTTGAATTTCATTCATGGTTCTTATTCACTAAAACCTAAAGGTTTGGTGATGAAGGAACTCAAGTGGAAATATCTGATTCGTTCCGCTGTTCGTGGAAAGAATATTTTAATGACAGGACCTGCTGGGTGTGGTAAAACAATGGCTGCTAAGTCGTTGGTTAACTCACTTGATAGACCTGACTTCTATTTTAACATGGGTTCAACCCAGGATCCTCGTGCCACTCTGATTGGTAATGTTCACTTTGATAAGAAAAAAGGAACTTACTTTTCTGAATCACTTTTCGTTAAGGCTATTCAAACACCTAACGCTGTGATTCTGATGGACGAGTTATCAAGGGCTCACCCAGATGCTTGGAATATCTTAATGACCGTTTTAGATAATGGACAAAGATATCTTAGGTTGGATGAGTCTAATGGACAAGAAACTATTAATGTGGCTGATGGTGTTACTTTCGTAGCCACGGCTAACATTGGTAATGAGTACACTTCTACAAGAGTTATGGATAAGGCTCTTATGGATAGATTTACTATCGTAGAGATGGATGTTCTTACTGATGAAGAAGAAAATGGTTTATTGACTTATATGTTCCCGCATGTTGACCCTGAACTTCTTAATTCAGTTGCTGAAATTGCTCACACTACTCGTATGGAATCTAAGTCTGATACAGGTAAAGTTTCGACTGGTGTTTCCACTCGTACTTCTGTTGAGATGGCTGGTTTGATTTACGATGGTTTTGGAATTGATGAGGCTGCTGAAGTAAGTATCTATCCCCAGTTCCCAGATGATGGTGGGATGGATTCTGAAAGAACCTTTGTGAAACAGCTTGTACAAAAGTATGTTTCTGATGGTTCATCTGAAGACTTGTTCAATGAAGAAGATGAAGATATGGATTCGGCCTCTTAATTGAGGCCTGATTGGTGGGGGGTTTTTAATTCCTTTCTTTCCCCCCCACCAAAATAATTTAAAAAAAGGAAAGAGATTTTTATAGACGAATAAGTGCATATAAAATAAAATTGAATTTAGAGAAATGAGGTGATATTTATTAACATGAAAGAGATTATTAAAAAAATCTTAAATCGACATAGTGGTAGTCAAATAAATCTCGATTCAGAAATGGCTCGAGATTCTTTAGCAACTGAAATTGCTGCAGTATTAGAATCAGAATTATCTGATACACTTTCTGTAGATGATTATGAAGTTAAAGGATTATGTGCTCCATCACTATTTAATTCTCATGATTCCGATCAAATGGAATTGGAATTTTAATGAACGAAAGAGTAAACAAATACATGACAGATTATGAACGGTATTTGATTCTATCAAGTTATGAAAGTAGGCTATCTGGAGGATATCAGGGATATATTGCAATAAAAGATGTAATTAAAGTTCTTGAACAAATGTCTCAAAAGCAGCAAACAACATATTTATATAATGACAAGTTTTATGTGAGCTCATTAACTATTACAGAAATAAATACTATCTTAGATTGTTGGAATGATGGTACTTATCGTACAGGCCTCAAGAAGGTCAAACTTGTAGCGAATCAAATGGGTGTACGAAACATTTAAGTAGAGGAATAGTTTTTCTCTTAGTTATTTAAATTACAGGAGAAATACTATGGCAAAGAAACTTGATGTTCGTGAATATCAATGTGAATTGGTAAAAGTTTTAGATGGAGATACAATCGATTGTTATATTGATTTAGGTTTCAATTTAAAAATTAAAAAAAGAATTAGATATATGGGTATCGATACTTGGGAATCTCGCACAAGAGATTTAGAAGAAAAGGCAAAAGGTTTAAAAGCAAAAGCCCGTAACAAAGAATTATTAGAAAGTGGAGTATTCAAATTGAAATCATTTGGTACTGGAAAGTTCGGTAGAGTTCTTGGAGAAATTTTTGTAGACCCAGATGTTGTTGGGGATCATATTATGGAATGTATAGCAGACCCAATTCATGATATTGATTTATCTTCAGATGGTTGGGTAAGTATAAATGATATCTTAATGGAAGAAGGACATGCTTACGAATACTATGGTGGTAAGAAAAAAGATTTTGAAGAAGAAATTAAAAAAGAAAAAGTAGAGGCAAATAAAGATTATGTTGATAAACCAGCAGAAGAAAAAGAAGCAGAAGCAAGTGGATAAGACTTACAAAATAGTTTGTCCATATGCTACTGAGACAACGACAATGAGTTATAAATATATAACATGGAGTAAATAATGGAAGAAACAAGATTCTTATATTTCAGTGCAGAGTGGTGTGGCCCTTGTAAGGCATTTAAACCACTTGTAGAGAAATTAGAAAAGATTGGGTATCCTGTATATTTTGTGGATGTAGATGGTGATCCTGTATTAGCAGAATCACATCAAATTCGCTCAGTACCATCTATCATAGTTGAACAAGATGGACAAGTTGTGGAACGAATGGTTGGAGTACAAGACCCAGTTACATTAGCAGCCAAGTTCGAATTATATAGTCCGCTTGAAGATGAAAGTTAAAGTATTATTTGACTATCCAACAGTAGAGGGAATGATATATTCAGGCTCTACTGTGGTATGTGAACAAGAAGACTTTAATAAAAAATACCATGACGAGAAAGTTAATGGTAAATTAGATACAGGCAAGATAGTTTGGATACCAAAAAAATTATTGAAAAAAGTGTAATTTTTCACCAGTAAGTATATATTTATTACTGAATAAAGGATTCGATGCTCGTAAGAGGTCGATATAAACATAGATACTGATGTCGTAAGAATCGGTATTTAGTTAGACTAACAAGTTAACAAAGGAGAAATAAAATGACTAAAGTAGTTTTTAACGCACCCCGCTTCCCCGTAATCGATAGGGAAGATTTTCTAACACCGTTTGACAAAATGTTTGATCAAATAGTAGCAACCAATTTCCCAGATATAACAAAATCAGTTGGAGTAAATCCGTACGCTGGTTCTGCTTATCCAAAGGTAAATGTCTATGAGTATGAAGACAAAGTTGGTGTAATTGCTGAGATTCCAGGACTCAACAAAAAACAATTAAGTGTTGATGTTGAAGAAGGTATCTTAACAATCTCAGGAGACAAACATAGTTCTTTTGATGCAAAGGATGCTAAAGTAGTTCGTAGAGAATTAAAGCAATCTTCATTCAAAAGACAATTTGAATTAGGTGATCAATTAGATGGTGAGAACATTAAGGCTTCATTTAAAGATGGAATCTTATCTGTTGAAATACCTAAGATTGAACCAGAGATACCAAAGAAACATTCTGTTAAGATTGGATAATTAATCAAATTAATTAACATTCAGGATGATAGGTTCGCCGTTCTCGGAACGGTATTGGTGAGTTCTGGTTATTCTCCAGAGGAATTAAAAGGTATGTGGACTCTCGCAGATACTGTTCTGCGGAACGGCGATACATATTATATCTGTATGAAATTAATTGATATAGAATTTGAAGATATGAAATAACTGACAGATTAGTACGCTAGTTGTACTATTTATATGTATGGATATAAAAGATATCAAAAAGAAAAAGTTACGACAAAAATTAGCTTACCTACAAACAGAATTAGAAGAAACGAAATTAGTTTATAAAGAATCATTAAATACATTCAATTTAGATTTTGCAAATTATATGATAGGTAATGATGTTATCGAAAATGAAATACATACTAAAATATCTAAAGACCCATATGAAGAAATACAAACAGAAATTGATGATGATACTTTAAAGAATGTATATCGTAAGGTGGCTGGTAAAACACATCCTGATAAAAAGGATGGAGATGAAAAAGAATTTAAAAGAGCTAATGAAGCTAATAAGAATAAAGATTTTGGACAATTGTTAGAAATGGCTGATGAGTATGGAATTGATGTACCTATGGATGATAGGATGATGTTAGAAGTACAAAAACAAATAAAGGCAGTCGTGGATACGATTACTAAAATGAAATCTACATGGGCATGGACATGGGTTCATATAGATAAAGGTAATAAACAAATGTTTAAGAAGTATATTTTACAGCAATTAACTGTGGAATAAACTATATATACAATAATTATTAATAGATAAAGGTTAATTATGAGAAATAGAAATAAGATATTAGATTTGATTTCTAATCTTCAAGAAGAACTGGATAGATTATATGCAAGAATTCCTGAAGATTTTAATGATGAAGCGGATTTACAGATGAGAATAATTCGTGGAATTAAAAAGAAAATGGAACTAATAGAAAATTTTGTCGAATTAGAAGAAGACGGAATTCAATAACAGGAGAAAATAATGGAACGCTCGAAGTATTTCCACATTTGGTTGGGAATATCAGCTTTACTAATTGCTGGAAGTGCTGCTTTCTTTTCGGTATTTGGTTTATCGAAATTGTTTGCTGGAGCTGCCCTTTCTGTAGTTATTATGGCAGGTTCTTTAGAACTTGGTAAATTAGTTACAGCTGCATTTCTGTATAGATATTGGGATGCAGTAAATTGGTTTCAGAGAGTATATTTAGGTACTGCCGTAATTGTACTTGTTGGTATTACATCAGCAGGTATATTCGGATATCTATCAAATGCCTATCAAGGTGCCACAATTGAATTTGAAAAACAATCTACCACACTATTATATAAAGAAGATAGGTTAGACCAATTAAAAGAAGATAAAGTATTTTTACAAAAAGAATTGGAAGTTGCTATCTCAGAATTACCTGAGAACTATATTACAGCAAAAAGAAAATTAAGAGAAGAATATCAACCACAAATATCTGAAGTAAATAAAGATATGTTAGATTTAAAAGGTGATATAGGAGAATTAAAAACGGCACTTGTCGAAACTGGTGTGGATGTAGGGCCAGCAATTTATCTGGCTCGTACATTCAATACGGATATTGATACTGTTGTTAAGTTCTTCATCTTTATTCTTATCTTTGTGTTTGACCCATTGGCAGTTATGTTAGTTGTAGCATTTAACCAAGCACTTGTACTTAGAGAAAATGAATCAAGCCCAAGTCATGGAAAGACCAAGGGAAAAAGATGGTGGCAATTATATGGTGAGAAAAAACCATTACTACCTAAGATAAAAATTTCAAAAAAATCAAAAAAAGAGGAATCTTCTGAAAAGTTACCAATGGGAAAGGGTGGAGTTAAAACTGATATAGAAGATTCGTAAGTATATACTATTAATCCTTAAATCAATAGGAGTAGTTATTATGAATAGAGTTGAAAGAATCACAAGGTCTCTACGAGCTAGAAGGCGTAGGAAGACTATCAGAGAAATAAATTATGGGTTGTTTACAAGATTTCGTAGAAGACAAAAAGCACTTAAAAGAAAATATAAAAAAATAAGGAATAGACACCATACAAAAAACTTATAAAAAAAGTGAAAAAAAAGCTTGACTCGTATAGGCTTTTTGTTGTATTATAGGGTATGAATAAAAGAACAGTTATATTTGATTTGGATGGTACTTTGGCTGATATCGATGTTAGGAGAAATAAAGCTACCAAACCTAATTTTAGATTAGATTGGGATGTTTTCTTCGATGCTGACAATATCAAGTTAGATAAACCAAATCATCCAGTTATTAAGACGGCTCAAATGTTCCATGATAATGGATTCAGAGTTGTAATCTTTAGTGGTAGAAACGATAGAAGCTTTGATGCTACCGTTTCGTGGTTGAAGTCTCACGATGTGCCTCACGACCTTTTGGTAATGAGACCTGACAAGTTTAAAGACAAATCGTGGCCAATCGCCGATGGTAATCCTGCCACTCCCGAAATGAGATTTATGCCAGATGAAATTCTCAAGAAGAAGATGTTAGATACTTTCGTAGATATCAACGATGTCTTTCTTGTTGTGGATGACAGACAAAAAGTTATCGATATGTGGAGAGGTTTGGGATTGAATGTTTTTCAAGTGGCTCCTGGAGATTTTTAGGAGTCCTTGAAAAAAAGTGAAAATAATGCTTGACATTGACAAATATATGTTATATATTAAGGGGTATTTAAAATAAGGAAAAATATGAAATTAGTATTATATAGAATTGCAGAGTTTTTAACCGCACTATGGATGTTTGTGGTTTTTTACATTTTAATGATTGTGGCTAATATTTAATATATGGAACTACTTGATTTAATAATCGAAAAGTTCGATGGTGTTATAGTTGATGATTTCGGCTGGGAACACTATAAAGTTAAAGGTAAGGATTACGATATACGGTTTGATCCTTCTCGTATAGAGTGGGCATGTGATTGTAAGTCATTCACATTCAGACATCGATTTGGTAAAAAATATTGTAAACATATTTTGGAAATACAAGATAATAAATTTAAACAAAGGGTAATCAGTAGAGGCCGTGCTGGTGCCAGAGTGGTTTAATGGGGTGGATTGCAAATCCATTGTTCGTGAGTTCGAATCTCACCCAGCACTCAAAGTAAAATAAATGGAAGTTAATATGACAATTAGAGATTTGGTTGAGAGATTAGAAAAGATAGAACAAAAGGCGGGAGATAATACTCGTGAAGAATTATCTATATTAATTGATGATATTATAGAGTTTGATATAAGAATGTCCAAGATGTTTAAAGATATGAGAAAAAATATTGATATCGATGAGAAAGATGTTATGGATATGTTATTCAAAGAAGGAATTAAATCTGGGGAAATTGGAGAAGCTTAAATTAATAAAGGAGTAAAAATGAATTCGTTTGAAAAAAACGGCGGTTATATAGTTAAAAAAGAAACCAATTATTATGGTGGTAAAAACATCAGATATATGGATTGTAAACATTGTGGTGGACAAGTTCGTAATGTTGGTGAAAATGCCAAATCAGTAATTTGTAATCATTGTTTTATGGGATTGTTGGTAAAAAGGTTTCCTGAATCAGCGGAATTTAAACCAAAAACATACAAACCAACAGGTCGTCCAGCAGGATGGCATTGGATGGCAGAGTTTGTAGATAAAGATGGTAATGTATTTCATAAGGGTAAAGAACAACCAAAACTGAAGGGCACGCTAAAACCTACAAAGGTTAAACCACCTAAGAAAAGAAAAACTAAACGCCGTACTCGTGATCAAATACTTGTAGCCAAGTATAAAGAGAAACAGAAATTGAAAAGAGAGTTGAAGAAACAACAGGATTTTCTTAACCATAAAACAGAGGATAAGTAATGGCTAAAAAGAAAAAAGTTCCATTCCATATACAGAATAATTTGAAAGAATATTCATATGAAGATGGTGGATTAAAAATTACATTTTGGGCAAAGGATGATAAGGATGCCGAATTGTATAAGAAAAAAGTAGGTGCAAAATGAGTGGATTTGGATATAGACCAAGTACATTTGTTTACCCTGTACAAACTCCTGAACAAAGGAAAAACGAAGAAGACCCAAGAGTTCAAGTTAGTGAAATGTTACAGGGACCTGAACGAGGTGTAAATGAATCTTATGAAGATTATAAACTTCGTATGAAAGTTGAATATAAACTTACACGAGATTATTTAAAAGGTTATTTAATAGGAAAATAATGTTTGAAGTTATAGTAGTATGTTTATTAATTTATATTGCAGTGAAACTATTTGATATAAATGATAACCAACGACCAAAATTTTAATGAAACAAGTTATAAATTGTTTAAAAGAAACTAACCCAGTTATTAATAAAAAACTGAGAAAGGTGTCAGTAGATGAAGGACTATCTATTGCGAAAGACTTATTCAATATCCTCCAGGAACGGAAAGATGGTATTGGTTTGGCTGCTAATCAAGTTGGGATTGATGCTAGTGTTGCTGTTGTTAATGTTCGCGAACCGCTTATTCTAATTAATCCTGTTGTTAAAGAACAATGGGATGAGATAGATTATTATGAAGGTTGTTTATCATTTCCAAAAAAAGGTGTACACACCAAACGATATAAAAATATAATAGTACATACTGAACAAGAAGAATCAGATTGGTATTTTAGTGGAGCAGAAACTACACAAGAATGTAAAGGTAGTTGGGAACAAAAAGGAAAAGAAGAAGACCAAGAATTGAGAATACTTGAATCAGTTTGTGTACAACATGAGATAGACCATTTAAATGGAATTAGTTGTATTGATAAAGCAGTAAAATTAGAACCAGCTAAATCAGATAAGAAATGGGGAAGAAATGAAATCGTTGGTATTACAGATGGTAAGGATTATAAAGAAATTAAATACAAAAAAGCTAAACCACTTATAGATAGTGGTAAATGGGAAATTTATATAGGAGGCCCAATAACATGATTGACAAAACAATAAAACTTACAGGTGAATATCCGAGTGATTTTAAACCATCAGTACCAGTACAAGAAGTACAACAATTTTTTGAAGCACATAACTTCTTCGATGGTAGAATGTTAGGTGGGAGTAAAATGTTTTATCGAGAAGACCATCCAGATGATTTAATTGTATTTAATGCAAATGTATTGATGCCTGGTTATGGTAAAATATGGTATGGTGATTTAAATCTTACTGAAGATTATTTAGTATTGAGAGAAATTGCTCAAAATTTAAATACAGATTTATATATTTTGTGGGAATCTGATGGTAGATTTGGTGAAGAAATGAAACCATTGAATGAGTTATTTGATAAAGCAGTATGGAATACAACGGAAGATAAACCTACAGTAGATTGGTATAGAAAGAAAATGGGTAGGTAATGTCAAGAGATATTTTTGGAAATAAAAGAAAACTTCGTAAAGAAAAAGATTTTAGTTATCAAACATCCGAGTGGGATGTTACTAAAGAGAAAATAAAAATAGTAATACTATTAGCTGTAGCTGCAGTTTTTATGTATTACATAATATTAGGACAAGGATATTAATATGCCAAGAGGACGAGATGCAAGACCAAAGTTAGACCCAATCAGAAGAAAGTGTCATACTTGTGGTAAGATAAGAGTAGTTAAACATAGAAGTTGGGCAGTACCAACGATGAGTTCGGAATTTAATATTCCAACATATAGTAAAAATGCTACTAAGAAAGACAGGATAGACCAACCTGGAGTAGAGGTCAAAAACTATTGTAGTATTGAGTGTTCAGGAGATAGTTTTTTAAACAAATATACAGAAGATGACTTCGACAGATAATGGAAAAAAATCAATCTTTCGAGATGCAGGTGGAGCAGGAAAAGGGGATAGACCGAGAAGTTATTCCACGAAAGAGTGGGGTGAACGCTGGGAAAAAATTTTTGGTAAGAAGGACGAGGTGGCACGAGAGGAATCTGGGTCAATACATACACCAAAGAATGAAAGAGGAAAATCTAACAAGGAATGATTTGGATGAAGATACAATTAATTTTTTCTTCCAACAATTTAAAGTTAATATAGATGATTTCTAAAGAGAATTTAAAAGACAAATTAATAGAATTAGAGCAGTTAATTGATAAGACTCAAGTAGCTGGATTTAAAACAGATGAAGAACATTTATTTTCACAACATCTAATAGATGTACACGAGAATATAAAATGGGTTGATGGTTTAAAGAATTCAGGTTATGGATTAACTACAGAAGAAAGAGAACGATTAGTTTATATTATGAGAACTTCCAATAGAGTTTGGAAGATGAGAAATAAAATGTTAAGTGGTGATTGGGATTCAAAGGATATAGTATTTGAAACAATGGAATCTGAAATACGAGACCATATTGCCGCTGGTGCAAAGATAAATGCTATAAAACATTATAGACAAGTTATGAATGAAGAATTAGGAAAACAAGTTTCTCTTAGAGATGCAAAAGAGAGAATAGATAATCTCGCTAAAGAAATGAGATATGAACAGGGTATGATTACCCAAAACTAAGGAGTACAGGTTATGTATTTTGAAACACAAGTAATATTTACAGAAGAAATTCCAACAAAGAATGGAGTACGAGAAAAGAAAACTCGTAGAGCATTTTTAGTTGAGTGTGATTCAGTAAGTGTAGCAGAAGCAAAAGTAAATGAGGTATTGAAAGATTCACCATATCCTTTTGAAGTAAAAGTAGCAAAAGAGTCTAAAATAGTAGAGGTTATTGATGCCTGATTTAACATGGTTCTATTTCCATTGTGTACTTGCATTAATAATTATAGTGAAAGACCATAATGGAACATTAGAAGAATCATTAAATAAATTTGAATCGAAGATTGGGTTATATACATATGTGGATACTTCACATAGAGAAGAAGTACCATTCTATATACCACCTATTGAAGAAGAAATAGATTCAACATTTATACTACCAGATAGATTAAAACTCAAGGAGACAGAAGATGATTCTTCAAGGACTGCTTAGTGGATTAATTTTATTCGGTAGTGTTGCATTTAGAACACCTAATAATCCAGATATACAAGATGACGATTATGAAATATCAATTGGTTTTAAAAATAAATCAATTTATCTTAAACGAGATTGGGAACGAGAGTTAGGTGAAAATTATATTGATGATGAATTGTGGTTTGTTATTGAACCATCTGGATTACCATTATATTTTAAACCAGAATATGTAAATAAAACATCTCGTGATTTACAATATGGTAAAGTGGATACAAGATATAAAAAGGATTGGTTTAGTATAGGACACACAGCATTGTATTCTGAAGATAAAGTTGAACAAGGAACATCTATTGGTATTCATAGAAAAAAGAAAATCAATGATAGATGGAATTTAGAAACTAAATTTGATGGTTATTATTTCAGAGATGAAATTCTTGATGAACATAGATTTGATATGCAGGATTATGTTTCATTGAATTGGAAGATAAATGATAAACTTACATTATCTAATATCTTTGATTACAATGATATAAAAGGAAAGAAATATTATAAATTTAAAATAGGAGTTGAGTATGAATTATAAATGGAATTCACTTAATACTCTCGTATTGGGATATACGGCAGGAGCTATAGTTTTAGGAGCTGTTAGTATAGTATTGTTATTTGTTCCATTTTGGTTATTATGGAACTGGTTGATGCCTTTATTTGGTTTACCAGAAGTAACGATTTTACAGAGTATTGGATTATATTTATTATTACGAATAATTCTCTTTCAACCTAATTATACTAATAACGATTAGGAGAGTACTTTATGAGTATTAATATGGCGGATATTAAAGAGAAATTAGAAAAGGCCTATAACGATGAAGATTGGACGATTGTTGAAGATTTGATAGAATCACTATCATACGAAATAGAAAATGGTGATGATATATTTGAACAATATAAAGAAGATGAAGATTGGTTTATGGGATCAGATGATAAACATTAAAGATTTGGGGCTGACAGGTATCGACTGGTATTGTTTGGTACTGAAGTGCAGCAGAGATTGAGTATGTCTCGTATAAAAAGACTCACAAACCGAATTGGCGAATTTTCGCTAAACGGGTTGGTAATAGACTGGCATCTATTCGAAATAGATGTTCCAGTTGGCGAACCAGCAATGGCTCAGAACCACCAACCAACTTACGCTTACGCATAAGTTACTGAGTTGTCTAACACTCGGTCATAAAATAAGTTAGACGAACAACTCGCGTGGTAGAGTATAAGAGTCACCAGTTGACAATCTGAACAAATGTCCGAAT
>Ga0207989_1000227_pt1 | contig 32323 bp, 41 predicted proteins | sample ETNtaG_7_FD_185777 | JGI IMG/M metagenome (GOLD analysis project Ga0207989, IMG submission 185777) | Marine microbial and viral communities from oxygen minimum zone, Eastern Pacific Ocean - ETNP201406SV65 (SPAdes) (version 2) | ecosystem: Environmental > Aquatic > Marine > Oceanic ... | reverse complement strand
TCAATTAATTATTTAAAAAATCTATGGCAAACTGTCGGATTATATTATGGAAAGTGGACATTTTTTGCGAGTTTAATTTCGGATTTATTTTTAGTAGTTATAGTAATTTTAGGATTTAAATTATTCTTAAATGGTTCAATTAGTATCGGAGATTTAACTTTAGCATTTATGTTTACAAATAGATTATCTCACGTATTTGATACATTTATCCACGGATTCAACGAAATATTTGATGTTTCAGCACAATTTAATTCGGCCAGCAAATTGCTAAAAGTAAAACCTAAAGTTTTGGACGACAAAGATGCCAAACCAATTAAAATCAATAAAGGCAATATTACATTTAATAATGTTTCATTTAATTATGATAATAAAAAAGTATTTTCGAAATTCAATTTAGATATTAGATCCGGCCAAACGCTCGGGATTGTTGGAAGATCGGGTACTGGTAAATCCACATTAATTAATTTATTATATCGATTGTATGATCTGGATGGAGGATACATCTCAATCGATGGACAGAATATAAAACACGTAAAACAAGGTTCATTGAGATCATCAATGACTTTGGTTCCTCAGGAAACTATATTATTCGATGACACAATTTATAACAACGTCAAATTCGGAAACATAAATTCTAATTATCGAGACGTAATTAATGCATTGAAGAAAGCCGAATTATGGCATTTTGTACAAAAGTTACCGAATAAAGAAAAAACAATTGTTGGTGAAAGAGGAATCAAATTATCGGGCGGTGAACGGCAAAGAGTTGCAATTGCTCGTGCAATTCTAGCTAATAAACATATAATAATTCTAGATGAAGCAACTTCATCGTTAGATTCAGAAACTGAAGCAAAAATTAGAGACACATTCAATAAACTTACAAAAGGAAAGACAACAGTAATTGTTGCACATAGACTTTCGACGGTTATGAATGCAGATAAAATAATTGTGTTTGATAAAGGAAAAATTGTGGAAGTTGGAACTCACAAACAACTTCTAAAGAAAAAAGGAAAATATTCAGAACTTTGGAAGTATCAAAGTCAAGGATTTATTTAGAACGCTTCAACTTTTTTCGAATTTCATCAAAAATATTTATCGGAACTGCTCGAATATAGTATAGAACCAATCCAACTAAAATCAAAATCGATCCCAAAACCAAAATCACTCCGAATATTGTAATCCCGAAAATCAGCGCCAGGATTCCGAAAATAAATCCACCAATCGCACCGAGACCGATAACCTTTTTCATAAAACTTAATATATGTTTACGGTATTTAACATTTATGAGTTTGAAAATTAAAGCAAAACGACGAGCATTAGAGTTGGTCGGAAAATCAGATAGGTCTGATGACGAAGAAGAATTAATCGTAGTTTCAGAGATGGTTCGGAATATGGCTTTAAAAAAAGAGTATGGCGGCGTCAGATTAGGGATAACTAAATTATCTGAATTACTTAATAAAATTCAAAAGAAAAAATAAATGCACCCAGGGGGATTTGAACCCACGACCCCCTGCTTACAAGGCAGGTGCTCTGACCGAACTGAGCTATGGATGCGTGATTTTCAGTTCTAATTTTACTTTTTAAGAGTTTCGGAAAATTTTATTCTACGTAAAAAACTTCTCAAGAATTTTATATCGGCGTCTTTGATTTTAACATGGATACTGTTTTTATGAGCGAGTTCCCGATATTTTCCGAGCTCTTCCTTTTGTGTCATGACGACTAAATCGAATCCCTCCTTGAGTTCCTTAGATATTGAGATGTTCACCTTCCCGAGTTTTTCAGCCGAAGATTTAAGGCGATGTGCATAACCCGTTTCATCAACAATCAATAGAGATTTACCGGTCAGGAGTGCCTCTGCAATTTTTACTTTGACATTCTTCGGAGCAGGGATAGTCGGACCGATATATTCAGGCAAAACTTTCATTGCACGCTTAGAAAACTCTCGAAGAACGTATTTTTGGAAGTTTTTCCTTAGTTCTCGGTTTAACTTCAAAATTTCTTCATCGCTAGACACGATTTTAGGCATAATATCTGAATCAGTTATCAAAAAAGACCGCCCAAAGGACTTTAATTCTATTGAAATTTTATCTCGACGAAATAACCAATAAACTTGCCGATATTCCCTTTTTGCCAGAAATTTTCGGATTAGAGATAGACAGAACTTATCTTTCCGAGAAAAGAGTTTAAACATGAATAGCTATCTCAAAAAGAGATTAAAAATATTTACGGGCCTGACAGGATTTGAACCCGCGACCTACTGGTTAAGAGCCAGTCGCTCTAGCCAGACTGAGCTACAGGCCCGCATGTAGATATTTCTGATTAATTTATTTAAAAAGTTATCTAAAACTGAATTATAAAAGTTGACTTGCTAATAAGAATCCAAATAGTATTCCAATCAATAAACCTTGAACAAATTCTTTAATTCCATATTCAACTTCTTCACGAGACATTCTTGCCATTATCTATTTTTACCAGGTAGTACCTCTCTTAATTCAATAATTCCTAAGTATGTCACAACAGCACCCAATCCGTAAAAGAACGGAATTAAAAATAAATCCATTCCCGTCATTAATTGTGCACCAGGTATCAAAATTTTATTTGCGTTAAGCATTGTAGTGTATAATCCTAATCCAATCCAACTAACTCCTGCAAAAATGAAGAACAATCCTAAATGTTCATGGATTTTCATGTTGTGTCTAACCATATCGTTATTATGTTTTCCTTGTTTATAAGATTGTTTAACTATTAATGAGTGATTACTGCTGATGTCGAAACCTTTTTAATAAGAAATTCAGGAGAAAACACAATGGGGCCGTGGGGTAGCTTGGTATCCTTGCTGGTTTGGGACCGGCCGACCGCAGTTCAAATCTGCGCGGCCCCATATCGCTTTTGAGAAAAGCGATACCAAAACAATTGAGCGGGTGTAGTGTAGCCTGGTATCACTCTACGTTGCCAACGTAGCGACCCGAGTTCAAATCTCGGCACCCGCATATTAAGATGGAATTACTCGAAATTTCTCAAGAAGACGCAAGAAAAAGCAAAGGAATATATCTAGATGTACGACGAAAAAATGAACGAGACCGAGGACACGTTGAAAACGATGTCCACATTCCAACTGCAGAACTAGAACAAAGATATGAGGAACTCTCAAAAGATAAACAGATTATTGTATATTGCGGTGGTGGAAGCCGAAGTTTATATTCTGCTCTTTTTTTACAATCCAAAGGATACAAAGCAAAAAGCCTTCAGGGCGGATACCGAAGATATCATTCTGAGTGACTAAAATATTATAAAGTCCAAAACTAAATTTCTATATGGCTAAAACGAATTTTGATTGTATGCTTTGCAATAAACAAATGAAAATATCCACCAAGGGATATCATATGGGTGTTTGTAAAAATTGCGTAAGATTAATCAAAAAAGATTGGCCAGAAAAAAACGTAGTTGTTGTCACAGATGACAAACCGTTGGAATAATTAACAGACTTCTGATCCGTTTTTGATTTTCTTTTCAGGAGCAATAAAAATAATAGTTTTACCGTCGTCGGCACAGAGAATCATTCCTTCGGAAAGTTCTCCCCTAATTTTTCGAGGAGGTAGATTTACAATGAAGATTGCTTGCTTTCCTTTCAAATCCTCCACAGAATAGTATTTTTTGATTCCAGAAAGGATTTGACGTTTAAATTTTCCAAAATTTACTTGCAATTTGTAAAGTTTGTCTGCACCTTTAATTTCTTCAACCTTTGTTATTTTACCGACGCGGATATCGAGTTTGACAAAATCATCAAATTTAATCTCACTTTTCATATTTTTTGAATAAGTAATCTCCTTTCTTAATTTTTGTTCCAGATTTAATTGATGGAGATTTGAATTTTGGAACAGATTTTAATCCAAGTTGTTTCACAATTTCTTCAGATTTTTCAGGAATTACTGGATAAATTAATCCCGATATTAATCTAAGACTTTCTGCCAAAGTATAAAGAACAGTATCTTTTTCCTTTCCGGAAAGAGTCCAAGGTTTTTTATCATCAACATATTGATTAACTTTTGAAATGAATGACCAGATTTCTGAAACTCCGCGATGAAAGTCAAAATTTTCAATGTGTTTATCTAGAGAAATCAATAGTTTTGAATGTGCTTTTGAAAGTTTGGAATCAAATTTTCCAGACGGAACTTTACCGCCAGATTTTTGAATTAAATTTAGCGATCTAGATAATAGATTTCCCAAAGTATTAGCAAGCTCAGCATTGTGTCGAGTAATTAAATCGTCTTCCGAATAGTTTCCATCTTGGTTAGAAGGCAGGGCTCGAAGTAAGTAATATCTAAGAGACGAAGCACCATATTTTTTCACTTGTTCTTGAGGGACGATTACATTACCGAGAGATTTAGACATTTTTCTTCCTTTTTCATCATTTATGAATCCATGAACCAATAATTTCTTCGGTGTTGGAATCTTTGCAGACAAGAGCATTGCCGGCCAATAGACCGCATGAAATCTAGAAATATCTTTGCCTATTAAGTGGGCGTTTGCTGGCCAATATTTTTTGAATTTTCTAGTATTCGATCCATATCCGATACCAGTTATATAATTTGATAAAGCATCTGCCCATACATACATAACTTGCTCTGAATCGCCCGGAACAGGAATTCCCCAAGGAAGTTTACTTTTTACTCGAGAAAAACTAATATCCTCAACATCGCCTTTGAGGAAGGACAAGATTTCATTCTTTGCTCGTTTTGGTTGAATATGATATTTATTGGAATTAATTAGTTTGATTAATCGATTTTTATATTTGGAGAGTTTGAAAAAATAATTCTCTTCCTCAATAATTTCAAGTTTTTTCCCGAGATGAAAAGGACAATCTCCATTTTCTAACTCACTATTGGTTTTGAACGTTTCGCAACCAACACAATATTTTGCCCGATATTTTTTCTTAAATAAATCACCTGATTTTACTAACTCTTTCCAAAGTTTTTGAACTCCCGGCCAATGAACCTTTTTGTCAGTGGTTCGAATAAAATAGTCATATTCGATGTTTAAGAGTTTGTAGAATTCTTTGTATTTTTTTGAATTTTGGTCAACTAGTTTCTTTGGAGTCAAACCGGCGTTTTTAGCAGTTTGATATATCTTGATGCCGTGTTCATCAGTTCCCGTTTGGTAAAAAACATCATTTCCTTTCTGTTTTTGATATCTTGCGATAAAATCAGCTAGAATTTTCTCATACGCATGTCCGAGATGCGGGTCCGCATTCGGATAATCAATTGCCGTCGTCAAATAGAATTTGATTTTAGTTACCTCGCTAGTATAAAAAGCTATAAATAATTTAAAAACGATTTGATTATATGTGGTTTTGGTTTACACAGAAAATTCATGAACATCTCGTAATTATATTATTCGTTATAATTTTAGGATTAGTTTTTTTCCCTGATCAGACAACCGGTCTTGCCGGTGCCGCGTCTGCTTCAGTGGGCCCAGTCTCAGATTTAGCAGTATATACAACAAAAGGAATAATCCAATTATCACAAGGAATCTATGAAGCTATGTTCAACTGAAGATATATTTTTTAATTGAACACACAAAAATTAGTATGAATATTGAACCAATTATATCTAAATTGAAGAGAGATAGTTCACAAATATTAGAATTTGCTGAGAAGTTTAAGAACGAAAATGAAATTATGAAAGCAAATTTGTCTGAAGGTAAGATAACAATATGTGGTGTTGACGGAGGATTTGTTTCTCGTCAAGTTTCATCGTCTGCATTAATCATTCGTCGGGCAGTTGCGACGTGTTTTGAATATGAGGGAACAAGATTGATTAATGCGAAATTTTTTCCAAAACGACGAGTTGAACCAGAAATAATTTTCGAATCAATAGAGCATCCAGAGTTTTCAATATTTTCTAATTTGAAGCGAGTTGAAATGGAAATAAATACGGCAATTGGCGCAGTCGAAAGATTTAATCCCGATATCTTGATTTTGGACGGTTCAATAGTATTACATCCCTCGAGTGTACCGAGCAGGGATTCGAAATATTATAATTTATTTCTAGAAGTTTCTGAAAAGATGAGAGAACTTTACAAAAACTGTTTGGAAAATAATATTATCTTAATTGGCGCAGTCGAAGATAGCAACGGTAGAAAATTTGTAGATAATGAGTTTATGAATGATGCAAACGTTCTTTATCATGTTTTAAGTGAGGGCGAATATGTTGTTCCAAAACGATATTCAGAGAATATCGATTTACCTGCTTTATCCGAGATGGGCGTATATTCGACTCAGATTAATACAACTTATTTGAAAGTTGGAAAATATGATAAACCGTTGAGAATAGACTTTTTCGGAAGTGATGTCGAGAAAGTTACTTCGATTATGTACACTTATTCTCGAATAACTAGCAATTATTCATATCCCTCTGTTTTGATTGAGGCAGACGCACGTGCAAAATTGACAGATATTGAGTTTAAAATGGTATACGGAACCATAAGAGATAGATTGGGAATAAATCCACTAATTTTCGAATTAAGACGCGACAAGAGAGCAATATAAATGTTTAAATAATTTTCAACTATATTGTTAATATGAAACATGAAATGTTCTGGTTTGTGGTGTTTATAATATTTCTGGGACTATATTTTAATACTGAGGCCACAAAAGAATTTGTTCAAGGATTTTTACTTCGGACTGCAGATGTCTTAACAATTGCTGCAGGAAAATAATAAATACTCTCAGTGAAAGTCATAATATGCGAGTAAAGGTTGTCAATGAAGTCAAAAAACTCCATAAGGGCGCAAAATTCATTCAATTGTTCATGAGTTGGATGGGAAGAATATTCTTATTATCGGGAATATTAATACTATTTTCTGAAAGATATTCGCCAGTCGGAATCGCATTCATTTTTGTCGGAATTTTACTACATTTGTCAATATTTAACTATGTTTACAAGAAAAACTATAGGCGAGTAGCAAGAGATATTAAGCGAGGATTTAGAAAATAAATCTATTTAAAATCGCTAGTGAAATTTCTATATGGCGCTAGGCAAAGTTATTGCTGCTGAACAAGGACCGTCGGTATTCGGATTTAGTTTTGTGGTAGATGATATCGTAAATAAGAATCAATTTGTAACCGTCAATTCAAATAGCGGACTTATTTTGGGAAGAGTAACAAATGTTTACAAAACGAATAAATATTTCGAATCAATTGGCGCAGTCCAAGAATTATCAAAAAACAATATGGATTCTGCGTTTCCTACGAAGGACTGGGAATATACTGTTGCAAATGTAAAGTGTCTCGGCGCATTCTCAAAAAATTCCTTTGTAAGAGTTCTTTACCCTCCATCTCCTGGAGCAGAAGTTTCAAATATTGAAAAAGAAATGTTAGGGAATTTTTTAGGGATGGATAAAAACGGCTTAGAATTGGGTGAAGTTCTAAACTATGATTTGAAATCAAAACTAAATTTGACAGATATGTTCCAAAAACACTTAGCAATTTTAGCAATGTCGGGTTCAGGTAAGTCCTACGGTTGTTCAGTGATTTTAGAGGAATTATTGTCTCGTAAAAAAGGTAAGATCGGAATAGTTATGATTGATAACCACGGAGAATATACTGGATTCAAAAAAGATTCTAAATACGGAGATCGTGTTAAGTTGATAGATGCAGAAAAAATTAGAGTTTCCACAGAAACAGTTTCTCCAGGACTTCTGAAGGCAATAATGCCGGTCATGAGTCACGCCCAAGTAAGAGATTTGGGAAAAGTCCTTTATCAACTTCGACAAGTTAAGAAATCCTTTTCCATGCAAGATTTAATTGATGCAGTAATCACATCAGAAACTCAAGAAATGGTCAAAGAAGCATTGGTTGGCTGGTTAAATTCAATCGAAAGAATGAAAATTTTCTCAACTTCGAATTATCCGCAAGAATCTGAAATTGTCAAACAAGGACAATTAACAATAATCGATTTGTCAAAAATTACAGACTTAAAGAAAAAACAAACAATTGTAAGTCTTATTTCTAGAAAACTCTTCAATTTGCGAAGGAAAGAACAAATTCCTCCATATGTTGAAATAATTGAGGAAGCTCATAATTTTTGCCCTAGCGGAGATGCACAAGAAAGTGCGATTTCTAGAGGAATAATTGAAACTCTGGCTCGAGAGGGGAGAAAATTCCACGCATCCATCTGTTTAATATCTCAAAGACCGGTAAAATTATCTACAACTGCGTTAAGTCAGTGTAACACTCAGATAATTATGAGAATCACAAATCCTTCGGATTTGAACCATATTCGAGAGAGTGCCGAGGCTATTAGTTCAGAAGAATTGGAATCAATTTCAGGATTAGGTGTCGGAGAAGCGTTAGTAATTGGAGAAGCCGCTAAATATCCGTTTTTCTTCAAATTCCGAAAAAGAGAAAGTATTGAAACACATTCCAAAAATATTGAAGATTATGCAGATTTCTACGAGTCAAAATCGTCATTGGCATCCGCAGATGATTTCTAAAGAAAAGTTTTATAAATCGGTTAAGCAGTTATTAAGCTAGGCACCTGCCTAATACACGTGATAAAAATGGTAGAATTTAAAACACTAAGTTCCGAAGATATCAAATTCGGAAAAAATAACTTTGTCGAAGTTGCACGAAAAGTCGCAGTTTCAGACGAAGGTGAAAACGAATTCGTATCCTTGTCAAGAGGATTTTTCACCGAAGAAGGTGAGAAGAGATACGCTAGAGGAAAGAACATAGCTCTTCCTGCTGATTCAGACTTACTTAAGAAAGTCTCAGAATTACTAGCAAACTCATAAGAAGAAAGGCGAATTTTCGCCTTTCTTAACCTTTTTATATCTTTATTTTATCAAAAAAGCCACGATGAGTGATGATTATATCGGTGAAGAAAACATAGACTTTAGATATACTATCGAAGATATTGAGCGAAGAGTTGGACCTGCTAGAAAGAGACTGAACCAAGAAATTACTAAAAATTTGGAAGATTTAAGACACATGGGAATGTCCGAGCCTCAACTTGACCTAAATTCAATAATTTATAGTCCGGATAGAACCTCAACAATTACTCTTAGCGAAGGAATTCTAATGGATTGGGAAACTAATTCCCCAATTAGTCCAGTAAGTCCAGATCATTCAACATCAGATAAACAAATTGTCAATACAATGGGATTAATTAGTTTAGTACGAGATTATGTCGGAAGAGATATGTCTGAAATAACTGATGCAGACTCTGCAAGAAAATTATTTACGGGAATTAGAAAGAAATCCGGAGTACATATGAAAGATATTTTTGATGAAGAGTGGGACGGATATAGTCACATAACCAAAGATTATCCGTATGCCAGCATGAAATTATCAATTGGACTGGAAGATGGACTTGATAAGTCTAAAAGACTGACTACATTTACGGACGAGGGCATGACTGCCTTTGCAGATTCAAATAACGTGTTCTGGTATCAAGACGGATTATTGCTTTATGCTTCAAACTTGGAAGAAAATAGAGACAATTTAATCGATGTTTTCGTATTCTCAAATGAAGAGGATATTCACCAAACAAAATTCCATAATTTCAATGAATCATTTTACAAGGCGTTGAGAGCAGAAGGTAAAGACCATTCCACTAATTCAATTATGCAACACTTAAGATCGTTATATTCCGATAACGACGGAAAGATTGTAAAGGAAAAATTAAGCGAACAAATCCAATATACTTCTGTAGGAATCGATAGCCATATTGATAGATTAGCAACAAATAAATTAATCTGTGAAAAAGTGGACGAATTTGTAGAAAAAAGAAGAGAAGAGTTAGTAACAGATGAAAGTCTAGAAACATTTGTGAAAATGAGCATAATGGAAATTAATCGAGAAAGAAAGAATCTGTTGGCTCGAGGAAAGACTCCTCTTACTTCAAACTAATTTTACAACTTTACTTGCAGATTCTGCGAGACGCTCATCATGAGTGATAATAAACATTTGGTCAATATGCTCTGAGATTTTTTCATTCAGAACATTTATGAAATTACGAACTGCAGTTTCATCAAGATTGTGTGTCGGTTCATCCAAAATCAACATATTGAGATTTGGAGCAAGCACTCGTGCAAAAGATATTTTGACTGCCAAACTTGCTAACATTCTTTCTCCGCCCGATGCAAATCCGCTAACATTTACCCAATCTCCGTCCGATTCTTTTAATTGAATAGTGTAATCATTATTCAATGTTGAAATTCTCAATCCGCTCCAGATATCATATGGATAAATTTCCATCCAAGTGTTAGACATAACTTCATTAACTGCCAGCAATAATTCATCTCTTAAAACTTCTTGGGCATCAATTAATGCATTCTTCAGTTTAGAAAGAAATTCAACTTTAGATTCCAACACAGTAATATCTTTATTATATTTCTCAAGAGTTTCAATTTTTTTCAAAACTTCATTTTTACGAGTCAGTTTTTCAGTTAATATTGCAGACGAGGATTTAATTGTTGCACGAGTATTATTTAATTTACTTAGGCATTTTTCATGACTTTCACGTATGGACTCATAATTTTTACTTTCAACAACTGCAATCTTTAATTCAGTAGTTAATTGTTTTAATTCATTTTCAAACAATCCTTTGTTGTTTGTTAAAACAATCAATGATTTAGAATCAACCAACTTCTCAATTTTTTCACTTTTTTCAGATACCGCTGAATCAAGTTTATTTATTTTTAATTTAGATTCCTCTAGTTTTCGTAACATAGTATTTCTTTTATCGTTAAGTGATTGAAGTTCTCTATTTGATTTTTCTCGTTTCTCATTCAAATCAGATTCTTTCTCAGAACTTGACAAAAATTCTTGCTGAGATTCATAAGATGCAGACATTTGCTCTTCCTCTTTTTTTAAGGATTGAATTTTATTGGCGAGCTCATTATTTTCCATTAATAACTTAGCAATTTCTTGTTTCCGCTCAGACAATAATTGTGTTTTAGTGTGTTGAGATAATTCGTGACGACACAACGGACATATGTCAGAGATGATTTCTAATTGACTCATATGTTTTCGCATATTATTTATTTCGGCTTGATTATCTCGATTTAATCCATCTTTCTCTTTTATCGTAGATTTTATCAAATTAATTCGAGCATCTAAATCTCTAAAATCTTGAATTTGCAAATCTTTGAATTTCATTTTAATTTCTATTAAAGATGAAATTTCTTTGGTAATCGTATCAATTGAAGACTCAATAACTCCCCTCTTTTTTTCAATAACAATTAAATCTTGATTAAAATTTTCTCTGGAATCTTTAACTTGTTTAATTTCGTCTCTCAAGGAAGATATATTTATTTTTAAAGAATCAATTAATTTATTTATTTCTTCTTCAGTTTTGTAAATATTTTGTCCAGCAATTTTGAGATTTATGTCGTCTAATTTCTTTTCAATAGAGTCCTTTCGTTGTAGTAATTGTTTCTTTCTAGAGTTCATTAAAGATATTTTTTCAAGTTTATTTCTCTGCGCCAATTCTTCTTTCTCTAAACTCGGCAAATCTTCTGTCAACTTTTTCACATCAGAATCCAATTTTGACATCTCATTTTCTAGATTTGAATTAAGTTTCGTCAATAACTCAACATTTTCTTGATCTAGAATCGACAACATACCTCTTTTACGTTCAGTTAACTTGTTTGAAAGCGAGACACAATTTTTTCTCACAATTTCGAATTGATTGAGATTCATAAGTTCATCAATTTGTTTTTTTCGTTCAGCAGGACCAATTCTCAATAAAATATCTGCTTCGTTTTGAACAGAATAAATTGTCCTCAAAAATACATCTTCAGTAATTTTTAATCTATCAATAATATAATCATTTACTGCAGTAGGATTTGGACCAGCTAATAATTCACCAGTTTTATTTCGAATTGTGGCTTCACTCGGTTTATCATATTCAACTTTTCTGGAAATCAAAAAAGTTTCACCATTTGATTCAAGTGTTAAGTTTACTTCAGAAATTGTCTCACCTTTCTTAATCAATTCATTAATCTTCAAATCACGCTTTTTCAATTCATTAAATGTTCCAAATAAACAATAGGTTATTGCTTGAAGAATGGAAGTCTTACCAGTTCCCATATTCCCAATTAAAATATTTGAACCTCTATTAAATTCAACAGACAACTCTCCATGTTTCTTCCAGTTCATTAATTCAATTTTAGTTATCATAATATTTCTTCAGCCTTACTTAATTCTCCACTCTTTAATGCAGAAAATATAGATTCGAGTTTATCTAATTTTTTCACATTTAGTTTTTCACCAAGAATTTTCAAACCCAAGTCTTCGATAGATATTTTTTTAGTTTTCAAATCTTGAATTAACTTTGATTTTTCATTTAGTGTTTTAGATACTAACTTGGCTTTCCCAATATTTATTATTGCCCGAGATTCATATTTTTTCAGTATATTTTTCATAGAAATATCTGAAGGTATAAATCCGTCATGTAGAACGCCCTTTAGAACAATTCGAATCATAGGAATCAATTCGTGATTGTGATAATCTAGAATATTCTTAACTGTCTCTTGAATTTTTGTGCCAATTTCCGAAGGTTTATCTCCATCGATCTCAATAGTTTCATGATAAAGTTTTCTTGGTTTTTTAAGCTCTAGAAAGTTGTAAGTTAATTTTTCACTAATATCTAAAATATAGATTCCCTTTGATATCTTACTCTCAATTTTTTTCATTTGAGTTTGAACAGTGGACCCCGGAAGCAAAATTGGACTTTTTGAAGAAGGATGTTTATCTTCCTGTCTCCAATGGATATGACCCAATATGTGCGCGTCTATTTTTTCAGGTAAATCAGAATAATTCATAATTTCGGGGGCCTGATTCGGAAGCAATTCTTGAAAACTTTGATGAATTATTAACAGATTTTTCATATTTGGAATTGTTTGAAAGTTGTGTTTCTTTAATACATCTCGAGCATATTGATGAGGAACATTTGAAAAACCATGAATTGCAATTCGTTCAGAACCTTTTTCCAAGACAAGTGTTTCTCGATTTAAACAATAAATCAATCCAGCATTATGCAAAATTTGGACAGGGTTGATATATTCCTTCGGACGTCTATCATGATCTCCATAAATCATCAAAATGGGAGGAATTTCTGAAGTTGTCAACTCTTCTCCATCTGCAGAGACTCGTCGGACTAATTTTAGTTTATTCGAACGATTGGAAATGTCTTTCATTAATTGAATCACCGGACTAACTACTTCTGGTTTGGGTAATCGCTCATCAAAAACATCACCGGTCTGAATTATGAAATCAACTTTTTCGGCAAGCGCCAATTCGAAAGCTTCTTTAGCATTCCTTAGCGCGTCGTCTCGCCTTTTTCCGTAGTGATCGAACCCAAAATGCGTATCTCCGATTACAGCTATCTTCATGCTAGACTAGAAATCACAGCATTTATTAAATTCTGTATGAACTAGTATACATGGCCTTAGATAACAAAAAATCCAACTTTTCAGAGTGGTATACGGAAGTTATACAAAAGGCAGATTTAGTTGATTATGGACCTGTTTCCGGAACTATGGTTATGAAACCAAACGGATATTCTCTTTGGGAAACCGCCAAAAGATATTTTGATAAAAAAATAAAGAAAGACGGAGTTAGAAACGCCTATTTTCCAATGCTTATTCCTGAGAGATTATTGATGAAGGAAGCAAAACATGTTGAAGGTTTTGCACCAGAAGTCGCATGGGTAACGCACGGAGGTAAAAGCAAACTAAAAGAAAGACTTGCGATCAGACCAACGTCTGAAACAATAATGTATGATTCGTATTCAAAATGGATTCGTTCATGGAAAGATTTACCTTTGAGATATAATCAATGGGCAAACATTGTTAGATGGGAATTTAAACATCCGACGCCACTTCTAAGAACACGAGAATTTTTGTGGCAAGAGGGACATTCAGTTTTTGGGACGGGAGACGAAGCCGAAGCCGAAGTTAAGAAGATTCTGAAATTCTACAAAGATTTATTTGAAAAAGTTTATGCAGTTCCAGTTTTAGTGGGAAGAAAATCTCAAAAAGAAGCATTCGCGGGCGCAGATTATACTTTGAGCGTAGAGGCATTAATGCCCGACGGCAAAGCAATCCAAGCAGCAACATCCCATTATTTAGGTCAAAACTTTTCCAAATCTTTCGGAATTTCATTTTTAGACCAGAACACAAAAAAACAATTTGCATACCAAACTTCGTGGGGATTTTCAACCAGAAGTCTGGGAATATTATTATCTATTCACGGAGATGATCGAGGATTAGTAATTCCACCAAAGATGGCAGAAAATAAAGTGGTGATTATTCCAATTATTTTCAAGAAAGACAAGACTCGAGTTATGAATGCCGCACGAAGAATCAGATCAAATCTTTCAAAATATAATCCTGTATTAGACGATCGGGAAGGATATTCGTCCGGATGGAAATATAATGAGTGGGAAATAAAGGGAATTCCCATCCGAGTTGAAATTGGCCCAAGAGATGTAGAAAAACGACAAGCTGTTGTTGTTAGACGAGATACAAATGAAAAGAAGATAGTTAAGTTGACAAAATTAGAATCAACTATTCAAAATATTTTGAAAGAAATGCAAATAGATATGTTTAATCGAGCGAAAGAGAAGCTATCAAATTCGATTGTAGATGTCAAATCAGTTTCAGAATTGAAGAAAACTGTTTCTTCTGGAAAAATTGCTAGAGCATTTTGGTGCGGAACTTCAAAAATTGAAGAAGAAATAAAATCTAAAACCGGAGCAAAAAGCCTTACTGGAGAATTCGCAAAATCTGGAAAATGTATTGTAAGTGGTGCCCCAGCAACACATCGACATTATTTTGGAAAAAGCTATTAATATTCCATTAGAAAGTCTTTTAAATTAACGAAATAAAGAATTATTATTCTGGTGATTTAATGGACCAAAAAATTGAACCAAAAAAAGGAACAACAACTGTCGGCCTAACTTACAAGGGCGGAGTAGTTTTAGCAACTGACCAAAGAGTTACATTGGGAAGAATGATTATGTCTCGAGTTGACAAAGTATTTCCTGTGACTAATAACCTAGCAATTACTACTGCGGGTACTGTAAGTGACAACCAAGTTTTGTTGAAACACATGCAAGCAGAAATGAAGTTGTTCGAATTGGAAAATAAGAAAAAAGCAACACTAGAAACTTTATCTTCAGTACTTCAAAACACAGTTTATTCTGGGTACAAGAGATGGAGCCCATTCATGATTCAAGCAATTATCGCAGGATTATCTAGAGACAAAACTTTCAAGTTAATGTCTTTTGATCCATCTGGTGCAGCAATTGAGGATCCATACACTGCAACCGGATCAGGAATGATGTTCGCATTAGGAATATTGCAAGAACACTACAAAAAAGATATGACGGAAAAAGATGCAATCGAACTTGCCACTAGAGCAATTTACACTGCAATTCGAAGAGACTCTGCGAGCGGTGACGGAATTGTAATTTCTGTTATCGACAATAAAGGTTATAGAAAAGTTGATACAAAAACAGTTTCTATGATTTTGGAAAAATAATTATTTTACAATGACCTCCGTATTAGAACAAGTAATTAATGACATCCCGAAGAATAATTTGATAACTAGTCAGCACTATGAGGGCGCAAATTTAGTTATCTATTCTAGAGATAAGACTTTTTTCAAAAACGGAATTTCAAAAATTCGAGAACTTGTTTCAAAATATAAAAAACGAATTGAGTTACGTGCCGATCCTCTTTTGTTGATGCCTGAAAAAAAGGCAGAAGAGTTTGTTAAAAAATTAGTTCCTGAATCTGCAGACATAACTCAAATCTTATTTGAACCCGCAAGAAGTGTAATGATAATTGATGCCCGAAAACCAAATGATGTTATTGGAAGTAAAGGATCACTAATTAATGAAATCCGAGAAAAAACTTTTTGGACACCAGTAGTCAGACGAGATTCAATAATCACTTCTAAAATAACTAATTTAATTCGAAGAGTTATACACGAAGATTCTTCGGAAAGAAGAAAATTCTTGAATGAAACCGGAAAGAGAATTTATGAATTCAATCGAACCAGAGATAAATCCGAGATGTGGGTTAGAATTAGTTTTTTGGGCGCAACTCAACAAGTCGGAAGATCAGCATTTTTACTTCAAACTCCTGAAAGTAATGTCCTAATAGATTGCGGAATTAATCCTGCAACCTCGGGACAAGAGTCTTATCCCCGAATTACTGTTCCGGAATTTAATATAGCCGAATTAGACGCAATTGTAATATCTCACGCACACATTGATCATTGTGGATTCTTACCTTACTTGTTCAAATATGGTTATCGAGGGCCAGTATATTGTACTGCACCGACCCGAGATATTATGGCAATGAGCCAACTCGACATGACTCATATCGCAATAGCGCAAGGAAATAAGGCAATTTTTGATTCAACAGACGTCAAAAATTCATCTAAACACACTATTACACTAAATTATGGTGAAGTAACAGACATTACACCAGACATTAGACTAACATTACACAATGCGGGACATATTTTAGGAAGTGCAATGTGCCACTTTAATATTGGTGACGGATTCCATAATTTACTATATTCCGGAGATTACAAAGTAGTTAACACCCGACTTCTAAACGGAGCAAGTCATATTTTTCCGAGAGTCGAGACATTTATCACAGAAAGTACTTATGGAAATCCTGAGAGAACTTCTCCTGATCGAGCAAAATCTGAAGCAGAATTCAAAGCCCACGCTCATGAAGTAGTTAAAAGAGGAGGGAAACTTTTAGTTCCAGTATTAGGGGTTGGAAGAGCCCAGGAAACTATGATTTTAATCGAAGAATTATTTAGAGAAAAGAAAATCAAAGATGTACCCGTATATATCGACGGAATGGTTTGGGACATAACTGCAATTCATACTGCTTATCCTGAATATCTGAATGATAAGCTCCGTTCAGCAATCTACAAAGGAAAGAGTCCATTTGAAGCAGAATTTTTCAAACAAGTTGGTTCTGGAAAAGAAAGAAGAGGAGTTATTGAAGGAGGATCTTGCATTATTTTAGCAACTTCCGGAATGCTTGTGGGCGGACCATCTGTCCAATATTTGAGTAAACTACATGATGATCCAAAAAACTCTGTAGCGTTTGTAGTATATCAATTCTATAATAGTCCGGGAGATCGAATGCAGAAAGGCGAGCGTTTGGTTAGATTGGACGGCGAAGAACTAAATGTTAAAATGGAAGTAAAATCATTCTCTTTGAGTGGACACGCAGTATTCGGGGAATTAATGGATTATATGCAAAAACTAAAACCTCGACCAAGACGAGTATTAACTGTTCATGGTGAAAAATCTATGACTATAAATTTGGCTCGAGAAATACACAAAAGATTCAGAGTAGAAACCTTGAGTCCTAGACCAGTAGATAGTCTAAGACTAAGATAAAATTATTTTTTCCCGGAGTTAGTACCCAAAATCTTATCCCAATCAAAATGGGAAAATTGTTTTTTCAATTTTTCAAGATTTGATTTTTCCATCAAAACATTATGTTGTTTTGATATATAAAATTATTTACTAATTTTTGATGCTTTCCAGATTACCGCATCACTAATTGGATAAACTTGTTTCAAATTCTTTTTCAAATCAAGTCCCATTTTCTTAATAGATGCAGAAGTGAAGAAATCACCACTTTCTTGATTTTTCAATGATTTTGAGATTTGTTCTTGTGCCAAACTTCGCAAATCATTCTTTAGAGATTTAGTCAAATTTTCTCTAGCAAATAAAGCAAATTTGATTTTCATATCTTCGTTAGATTTATCTTTAACATAAAATACTGCGTCTATTTTTGAACTCTTTCTTCGACCAGTTCGCGAAACTTGAGAATCGCTTGTAAATATACCGACTGAAGTTGTTTGAGCAGTATCCCCTTGAACTTTAGTAATCGTTAACTTAACACTTAGATTACTATCTCTTGCCGAGCCAGTAATTGCCTTCATTGGAACAAGTAAGTTTCGATTCATTAATTCTGACGGATCATATGCAGTAATTTGAGCTATTTCTTGTCCACCAAGAGATTTTGGAGCCACAACTGGGAACCATCTCTTCTTTCCTTTTCGTACTTTCAACTTTGTTGAACTTCCTTTCTTAGCCATATTAATCTACCAATAATTCTGCTCGGTCTGGATGATAATTCCAATCTGCGGGCAGAACTCCCTTTGTCTTGTAATACTTTTGAATTCGTCTAATCTTTGCTTCAGTAAGTTGTAAACCTCGTCTACTAAAATTATCTTTTCGGTTTAAATCAAGATGTTTTCGAATTGTAATTGCTCGTTTAATTAAATTTTTCAAATCTTCTGGAACTTTTCCAACCAATTTTGCTTCCTTCAAAATTTCAGAAATACTTTTTCCAGTAATTAATTTGACACTCGGCACACCATAAGAATCTCTCAGAGTTAATCCAATTTGACTTGAACCTAACTCTTGTTTCGCAAGTTTTTCAACTAACGCCACAATTTCCTTAGGTTTCTTCTCAATCCATTTAGGAACTTTGCTATCTAAGGGTTTTTTACTTCCAGACTTTCCTTTTACTCTTGCATGTATTCGTGCCATTTGTTAATTTGGATAAATAAACTAAGAATATACCATTCCGGTATAAGCTCGCCTCAGCCAACTCATCCTGATATGAGATAAGTTGTCACCTTTTTAAACTTAACTAATTCGATTATATCTTGCCCGAGCTTCAACCTTTTCCAACTGATCAAAGGTTTTTTTCAAGCCATAATTATTTTTGAAAACTTTCCAGTAAGTCATCCAATGAACGTGGTGTTTGCTTTTCAAACACTCTTTCAATAAGTGAATATCAACGGCTTTATCTTCAAGTCTAGATGATACTTTCCCTAATCCAAAATCAATTAAGAATAATTTATCATTCCAAATCATATTTGATGTGGTCAAATCTCCGTGGACAATATCGTTTTGGTGGAGTTTTTTTATAGATTTACCAATTTCTTTGCAAATAACTTTCTTCAAATCTTCATCTGAACCATCTAAAATATCTCTAACTTTAATCCCCTCAATTTTTTCCAATTCTAAAGTCATTTTTTTGTCATTGGAACTCAATACTTTCGGAACATTAATTCCGAGAGTCAAAACTTTTTTCAATAATTTTCCTTCGGACCGAGTTCTCAATTTTCTCAAACGAATATCAATTTTAGGATGCCGATATTTTTTCTCCAATCGTTCTTTCAAAACCGAATTCCTTTTCTCATAGATTTTTGCCTCAGCACCGAAACCAATCAATTTCATAACCAAAATATAGAAAATCAATATATAACGCTTATCTTTTGTCAAAAGTTATAAAAATATTACCTCACTAGAATTAAGTCTATGATATTAGAAACAATTTTTGCACAGAAAACCCGATTTGACCTTGGCATGACTGCAGACGATAATCAAGCAGTTGTACTATTAGATGATAATGGAAAGGGATATGTTCCGGGAGATTGCTGGCAATTTGCAGGATTTGTTGACGGTATTTACTTAAAAGAATCAAAATATGTTTATGCAGATAACGTAGAAAAATATTCTGAACCAACTTTGAACGCAATTATTCAGGAGTTCTTCGATAATCAATCACTGTCGAGGCTTGAACAATTTGTTTCTACAGGATCAATGCGAGCATATCATTTAAACAAAACAATTAGAACACAATTAGCACCAATTGAGGACATCGCATTAGATTACGGTATTAGTATAGATCACAATTTTAGTTTAACACAACAGAGCGATGCAGATATTTATATTGCTCAAGATAACCCCACTTTTGAAAATCTTGTAAATCGAGCAGCAGCGTTTATGGAAGAATATGGATCAGGTTTTGAAAACGGCGCTGAACCAATGGAAATCATAAATGAGTTGGGTGAGCGAATCGATCTCCGAGACAATATAAGAAAATTTTATCAAACAAATAAAATGGTTCCCGGATTTGAATATTATGATATACTTATGGCAACTGACGAATCAATTAGTTAGATTCCGCCAAACATAGTTCCAATAATATATCCTGCACTTGCAGCAAGACCCCCGACGATTAACATTTCTAGTCCTGATCCGAACCATTTGTTATTGGTATAATTTGATTTGAATACACCCAATAAGAATAATCCAATTAAGGTAATTATTACTGCTGGAACAATTCCAGCAGTACTTTCAAAAAAGAAGAATGAACTTAACGGAATTAACGCTCCAATAATTACAGATAATCCCATGACAACTGTCGATATCAATGGAACCTTATGTTTAGCATATTCCTTTCCAAACTGTCGGCTTTTTTTGTTGACAGAAAAATATTCTTTTTCTGACTTTACAGATAGATACGTTCCAGCACTCATCGAAATAGTTTGTGCCAACATTGTTGCAAAACCAGCAAGAAGAATAAATTTATTTGGTGCGGCGGCCTGAGCCATACCCACAACAACTCCCAAATTACCAACGGCACCGTCTTCAACACCAAAAACAAATTCTCGAATATTCTCAGATAGAGGATGTTTCATATAATATAATCAAATCCGATTCTTTTTATCTTTTTTCTAAATCAGAATAATATGTTAGACCGAGTCCAAAGATTGAGAATTGATGACGAAGCATTTAATCGATACTACAAATCTATGCAACATAAAAAGAAATTTTCCCAGACAACAAATTTGTTAGGGATGGTAACTGCAGCAATAACTTTCCCATACGTTGCGATGATCGAATATGCAGATAATGAATTCGTTCAAAACGGATGTCTAATCTACAGCGGTTTAATTGGATTCTTGGCAACACAATACCCGAGAATAATTTCCGAGAGATTTGAGGAAGAAATTGCTGAGACTGCAAGAGCCCTAGAGTTTAAACTTGCAAATGAAGAAATGGTTAATCCTGAACATTTATATAGTCAACATAATAGCGGAAAATATGAATAAAGTATTGAATAATTATAACTTGGGCGAAGTTAAGCAAATCAAAAAAGTAGATAGCGGGATTATGAATGAAACCTATATTGTAGAAACTTCGGATGATAAATTTATTCTTCAGGAAATTAAAGATAAGAGAATAACTCGAGACCACCAAACATTAGAATCAATCTGGAATTCAGATATACAAATACCTAAACAGATTAAATCAAATTCTGGAAAATTATTCCACAAACAAAACGGAAAAACATATCGGGTTATAACTTATATCGATAATGAAGATTTAGAAACACTAACTTCGGATTTATGTTTTAAATTAGGCGAAACTTTGGCAGAATTCCATATTCAGACAAGTGAGTTTAATGATGAACTAGAATATTCAATTCCTTATTTCCACAACACACGTAAAATAATGAATGATTTGTTATCTATTCGGCTAAGTAATGTTAGTTCTGAAAAATGGTCAGGTGTTTCAGAATATTACGATACTATCATTTCAGATATTGAAAATTTATATCTCCCACATTTACCAGCCAGATTAATCCACGGAGATCCGAAGTGGCAGAATTTCTTGTATAAAAATAATAAAGTTACGGGAATTGTTGACTTTGAAACACTCATGTATGCCAATGAACTAATTGATATCGGAGACGCATTGAGAAGCTGGTCAAAAGACGAAGAATATAATTTTGACAAAAAAAGATTCGATGCTTCAATTCAAGGATATTTATCTCGAAATTCCACAGTTGAAGAATCATTAATTCCTCGCGCAGCCGGATTAATAACTCTTGAGTTATCTGCACGATTTTTGATAGACTATTTCAATCAAGAAGAATTCAAGTTAACTGAATCTGAACTGATGAATAAGTTACAAAATCAAATGAAGTTCTACCAAGATATGAAAGAACAACTAAAATTATAAACGCAGACGGGAGGGATCGAACCTCCGACCTCGTGGTTAACAGCCACGCGCTCTACCGCTAAGCTACGTCTGCACTAAAAACAAATTATGTCGGCGTTTTTTAAAGGTTTCTAGAAAGATTTAGGGCGTTCATAATTCAGAGGCTTAAACCCTATGCGACGACTATCCTGAATCCTACCAATTAATACGGCTCCACTATAAATTTCCGCTGCAGGATTAACTTCCTCTTGCCTTCGAACAACATAACTGGAATTTTCATCTAAATCTTTAATATATTCATGCAATTCGTCCAAATCTTCATAAATAACATGGGATTGAGGTCCAGTAAGTTTGGATAAACCAAAATAATTTTTCCAAAAATTTCCCGCAATCCTGAAATGCTTACCTCGATAAGAAGTTTTACCAGTATCGCCAAAATTGATAGAAATATAGTCTTTATTCAGTTTATCCTCTAACGCCACCATATATTCCGTGTTATGAAAACTTAAAAATTGCACTAAGGGGCAAATCGTGTAGGTGTTCTCGGGAAAGCGATACATTCTTTTACAGAATCCGCGCCAGTTATCCACATAACTAATCTTTCAATTCCCATTCCAAAACCAGAATGCGGAACCTTGCCGTATCGACTTAAATCAAAGTAAAATTCATATTTTTTCGGATCTTCCTTTGCTAACTTTAATCTCTTCTTGACATCTTCAAAATCTAGACTCCGTTCCGAAGAACCAATTAATTCTCCAATTCCGGGAATCATCAAGTCTGATGCTAAAACTTGTTCTGGGTCTTCAGGATCTCGTTTCATATAAAACGCCTTCAATTTAGTCGGATAATGAGTAATAAACAGAGGAACCTTTCTTTTATCAACCAAAAACTTTTCTTCTTTAGTTCCCAAATCATCACCAAATTTAGTTTTGAATCCGGCCTTTCTCAACTCAATAATCGCCTTCCGATAAGTTATACGAGGAAACTGTGGCAATGTCGCAAAATATTTCCAGTCTTTACCTAAGAATTCCAATTCCTTTCTATAATCTTTCGCTACCTTTTTACAAATGAATCTAACAACTCCCTCCATCGTATCCAATAATTCCGGAAATTCTTGCCACGCAGTTTCGACTTCTGCATGCCAGAATTCAGTTAAATGCCGAGAAGTCATAGATTTATCTGATCTGAAACTAGGCGCCACGGTATAAATTTTTTCCAAAACAGGAATCATCATTTCAGCGTATAATTGCCAAGTTTGAGTTAGATACGCCTTTTTACCGAAATATTTTACTTCAAAAGTTTCAGCACCGCTTTCTCCTGGCGTCGGAGTGAAACTAGGAGATTGATGTTCGAAATAACCTCGTCCTCTAAAATACTCATGAAATGCACCAATTACTCCGGAACGAATTTTCATAATCGCCTGAGCTTTTTGTTGTCTCAAAGACAAATGTCGAATATCTCTCAAGAATTCAGGGCTAGTATCTCTCGCAATTGGCCAAGTTTCAGCCAAACCAATTATTTCTAATCTCGATACTTGTAACTCATAGCCGCCAGGTGCTCTTGGATCTCTAACAATCTTACCTGAAATCATACATGAAGATTCAGTAGTTATTTTGCTTGCGGCGTCCCAGAATTTACTATCTGACGCGAGTACACATTGAATTACACCTGTGCTGTCTCGAAGCAACAGAAAAATTTTACCTTTAAGTGTTCGCTTTTTAGCAACCCAACCTCTAAGTTTAACAGTCTTTTTTGAATAAATTGAAGATTGAACTTCAGAAATAGTTCTGGCTAGATAACGTCTACTATAGATTGGGACAATCACCTTTTGTTGCCATAGCTATATCTCGTAGTTTTAATTTAAAAAGCTTATCTGCAGCTCTTTTTTCACTTTCTGAAGTCTTAGGTACCATTTTCTTTTATTACTCCTCTAATTATTAATCTTTCAAGACCACCTTCATCAATACTCGTTGTTGGAAATATATCTACCGCTCTTTCAATTAGTAAATCTTCCCCTCGATAAAGATACAAGCATAACCCCGTACTATCTCTCAAACCACCGTGAATTAAACCTCTTTCCAAACCTCTTTCAGAGTCCAAAGATTTTTCATGATCCTCAAAAGCCATTAATCTATGTAGAGGCATTTTATCTTCAGGAACTATTTCAATTTTATAGAGTCTCACTTTGGTTTGAGTACTGTATTCATCATATAATTCTTCAAATTCAGTTACGGCTCCAGTTACGGTAAGCCCATCACATATTCTACCTAAACGACCTTTACTAATTAATGGGTTTGCTCCAAAATAAGCATATGCTTCCTCAGTCCTACCTTCTCTCGTTGAGTGAAGCTTGAATTTTGCAGTTATTATATCTCCGGACGATATTTCTCCAGGAACCCATAAGTCTGCCATTTCACTATCCGATCTAGATATATATCCTTCTGGAGGGAAAAGTTGGGGAAGGTCTTGTCGCATAACTTCAAGTGTCGCTTTCCATTCCAAATCTCTGACTTTCATTTCTTCAATTTCTTCTGGTGACATGTAGGTTCTTCTTCCTCTACACGCAGCATATATGTAATCTACCATAACAACGCAGTTACTGGGAGGAGTTTATATACTTATTCCAAGAAATATTACAATTTTTATAATATTTGACAATAAAAACCTTTAAATATTGTAAATTTTACAATAAACTATGGATACGATTGATAATAAGATATTAACAGAATTGCAGAAAGATGCAACTCAAAACTCTTCAAAGTTAGCTAGAAAACTAAATATTCCAATTTCAACAGTGCATCATCGAATAAAAAAATTAATGTCTGATAAAACAATAGAAAAAATACAAGCAAAATTGTCTCCAGAAAAAGTAGGCAAACCAATTTTAGCATTTATTTTTGTGACTTTTGATTATAGAAATACAACCAGTAAAGTTCTTTCTCAAAGAGACTCAGCAGAGATTATTGGAAGATTTCCTGAAGTACAAGAAATTCATGTTATTTCGGGAGCATTTGATATGTTAGTAAAAGTTAGAGGGAAAAATAATGATGAAATTAGCTCGTTTGTTATTGATAAACTACGAACAGTAAAGGGAGTAGACAAAGCAACAACTATGTTTGTAATGGCTACTGAAAAAGAGGATTTTTCACTTTTTATTTCTTAAAATTCTTCAAAACAATCAAGGTCTTAGTTCCCTCAACGCCTTTAATCGTTCGAACTTCATTCATAATAAAATTGTGTAACTCATCAACATCGCCAACATTAAGTTTTACAATAATATCGTCTTCACCAGTAACTTGATATGCACCCACAACACAGTCTCGGTGGACCAATTTTGAACAGATTTCATCTTGGTCGCCGTCTCGACCGACCTTAACTGCCAAACGAGCATCAATTCCCTTGCCCAGTTTTTTCCGATTTACCCAAATAGTATATCTTTCAATAATTCCTGAAGACTCCAATTTCTTTATCCGATTATGAATTGTAGTAATTGGTATATTTGTTTCTCTAGAAATTTGCTGAGTGGTTTTTTTAGCATCTTTTTTCAAGATTTCTAGGATAATTGCGTCTTTCGAATCTATCACCATATTGGAATATTATTCCAAAAATATAAAAAATGTGCGAATATAATCGAAAATACTTCCATTTTTTGGTAAGTATTTTAATAAAGTACCAATTCCCTAAATATTTGTGGTAAAAATGACACTATTTGAAAATGTAAGAAGTTTAGTGTGTACGTCGTGCAATAAGGCACATAGAGCTGTAACTACTAGTAGATATAATGAAGTATTCTGTAATAGCTGCGGTTTTGTAATTATTTAACTCTGCTATTTTTGCGGGTGTTTAGGCATCCGCACCTATTCTCAAATTATACTTAATCTATTTAATCCGTATCCAATCCAAACAACTAATACAAAATAATATATTGTCCATCCTTTGGCTAACGGAAATTCTTTAGAGAATCGCTTCCAGTGTTTTGTATACCATCTCATTAATTTCGGAGAACACCATGTTGCAATATTTGCAAAAATGCTATCTATCAAAACAAAATAGAATATAATTGCCTCAATACTTAGTTCCATAATACTATAATGGTGCCTTTATTTATAATGATTTTCCCATCAAGTTTTTCAATTCATTGCTGTGTTTGACAAAATGTCTAACTGTCGCAACCAAGAAAATCATTCCAATAGATATTGCAACCAATCCCGACGGGTAGAACCAAACCGCCTTATCAGCAAATCCAATAAATGCAATGCCTGCCAACATTAATGAAAGAGACGTTCGAATCATTGCTAATGCAGTTCTATCTCTTGCTAATTCGGTTCGTTTAGCTGCAAGTTGATCAAGCAACTGCTTTTCCATAATTTAATTTCTTTTAAAAAGTTTTAGGGATAGTGTACGGGCCTGCGAGGATTTGAACCCCGACCAACTGGGCCGAAACCAGCTACACTATCCAAGTTATGCTACAGGCCCGCTATAGAATGTGTGTATATTTTGTTTAAAAGTTTATTCTTTTATTTTGAATATAGAATATTTTTTAAAGTTGAAATTATAGAATAATTTTTATGACTTATAAGCGAAAAAAACCGTTAGCAATTTTTATTTTATCTTTACTAGGGATTTTATTAACTTCATTATTAGTTAAGAGTAAATATATGAATGAGGAAACATTTTGTTTAGCAGGAAGTGGTTGTGATTTAGTCAGCAATAGTATTTATTCGGAAATTGCAGGAATTCCAGTTTGCGTTTTTGGACTAATTTGGTTCTTAGTTACAGCATATCTTGCTATCAGATTATTTAATAAAAAAAATGCATTCTTAACTAAATATATGATGCATTGGTCACTTTTAGGAATTTTATTTGTCGGATATTTTTTATTTGTCGAAGCATTTTTGATAAATGCATTTTGTAGTACATGTACTGCCGTTCACATAATAATTGGTATGATTTTCATTCTAAGTTACTCTATTTCACGTAAAAACAGTTAACTACGACACAAAACTTTAAATAAGCCCTCGGTATATGTGTTTACACCAATGAGCATTGAAAGTGAGGTGTCAAATGTACTCTGAATTAATTAATAATTTTACTAAGAATTCAGAATATATTTTTAATTTAGACATAGATCTAAAAACAGAAGATGCTATTGAATCATTTTCAGATTTAGAGAACAGAGTTTTTCCATTAAAAGAGTGTTGGGAATTTAATGGTTTTGTAGATGGATCTTATTTAGGCGTTTCTGCAAATAAAAAAATCCCCACAATAAAAAAAATGGGTTCAGAATATGAACTGTTAGTAAATGAATTTTTAGACAATCAAGTATTAACAAGAATGAATGAATCTTTAGGAGAGGATTATTCTAAAATATTTTACGTATTTTCAGAATTAGAGAAATTAACTATTACCGGTATAGAGCTAGGGAAAGATTACAATGTTAATATCTTTCCAACTTGGAATATGGTTATAGATGATAATTCGGAATTTGAATTAGACGATCAAAACAGATTACTTGAGATTGGGAGAAGATTTGATGAAAAATATAAATCGGGATTTCAAACAGGCATGAATTTAGGATTCAATACACCTGTGAAAGAGTTAGAAACATATTATGAAAATCAAGATTTAACATTACCTTTTTCTGCAGAATATATATTTTTGGCGTCAAAAGAAAATTATTAATTATGTTTTTCTCCAGATTTCCAAAAACTTGAACCCTTCATATTAATAATCGGTTTTAAATGTTTAATTATTTCAACACTATCTATTTGAGAATTCATTACCTTTGAAATATTTTTGTAAGCCATCGGTGCTTCATCTAAAGTTCCTTCATCTATTGTTCCAACAATACCTTTCATAGAATCTTTAAATTCTTTCATAGAAATACTTTTTTTGGCATTAGTCCTAGATAAACTTCGCCCTGCACCGTGAGATGAACTCCATAAAAATTTCGAATTTCCCTTTCCTTCAACAAGATATGAACCATCTCGCATATTTGCAGGAATAACTCCTCGTTCGCCCTTCATTGCAGGAGTTGCACCTTTTCGATGAATCCATTTTTTACCCCTTGAAATGGCGTGATTATGATTTTTATTAACCCAAATTTCATATTTTTGTTTTCCAAAAATTTCTTCTAAAACTCCGATCGTTTTGTAAATCATTTCCATTCGATTAATTAATGCAAATTCTAAACCAAATTCTAAAACATTTAAATATTCTTTTCCTAATTTAGAACTAATTTTAATTGGAAAAGTATCTTCATATCCTTTATCTTTTTTTGAAACTTTTTTCATATATTTTTTAGCAACTTTAAATCCAATTCCTCTGGATCCAGAATGAACTACAATCCAAGATTCAGTTCCATCAGTACAAATTTCTAAAAAATGATTTCCTGAACCGAGAGTTCCTAAATGTGAAAGTGATTTGTTTTTGATAAATTTGTAAATATCTTTGTCATGCGGACCTTCTCCAAATTTTTCTAAGAGCTTTTTGAAGTCTTTTCGTGTTTTATCAGAAATATCTTTTGGATGATTATATCTACCTTTTCCCATTGGAACAATTTTCATAATTTGTTTGTATATTTTTTTAGCATTTTTCTTAATATCTTTCGGGCTAATATCTAATTTAATCGCAGTCATTCCGCAACCAATATCGTATCCGACCCAAGATGGAACGATATAATCTTTTGTTAAAAAAACTGAACCAATTGGCGCAACATAACCTGAATGAGCGTCTGGCATTAATGCTGCCTTTTCAACGAAATCCTGATTACAACAAGCATCGAACTGTTCTTTCGTATTTTCATCTAAATCAATTGCATAATTGTAGATTTTTGTCATGTTCAAATTTAATAATCCAATCTTATAAAAGTTAAGTTTTTAAACTAAAAATCAAACCCTGAGCCATGCCCCTATAGTGTAGTTAGGTCAATCATTCCAGATTCTCAATCTGGCGACCCGAGTTCAAATCTCGGTGGGGGCGTCCACCGAACAGTACAAATCTCTACTTCAAAGGTGCTTACCAATATTTAAGCGTGTTCTGCTTTAAAATCATCACTAAACGGAGAAGATTTTTCTAGATATTTAGGATTATAATTATATGTATTAATACTATCACTATCCGGATCTTCAATAATCGTTCCAAAATTGAAATCATTTAGCGGAGCATTCATAAGACTATTAGTAATATAATGAGTATCCAATTTATATTCAATAGCAGAATTATCAATATTTGAATATTTGCTTGATTTAGTAATACTTTCTAAATCGTTAATAATTAGCTCTTCAAAGAAATCAAATTTAATATCTCCGTTCCTTTTTACACTTTTTTTTATTAATGTGTTACTAAATTCATCAACTTCGTAATAAATTTCCATTAATATTAACTCGTAACTCATATATTTAAATACTTCATTTTATCAACAAAGTTACTCTTCTTCGTCAGAAGGTAAATCTTTGTTATTATAATATGCCTTTTTGACTTGAATAGTTGACCAATCTTTATCATACTTTTCATTCATTTCAGCAATAACATAATCCCAACTTGGTTGAGTTTTATAACGACCTTTACCAATTGACTCTTCACGAAAGTTATGTATGTCTACTATTTCTTCAAGACTCCACACATGATTACCTTGTGCTTCATTACCTTTCCGACTATGTTCAGACCTTTCTTCGTCTGATAATAATGACATAGCTTTCAGACCACCTTTCCGACCAGCTTCCACTACATATCTTTCTCCTGTTTCTGGATTAATCATATCAGCAGTTTCCAGACCATGATATGCTAATTTTAATGCATTTGAGTTATAATTTGTTCCGTGTCGTCTATTAAATTCATTAGTAGTATCTTTCCAAGTTAATCCTTCTCCATATTTTAACTCACATATTTCTTCTAAAAGTTCGGGATGAGTTTGCCAGAAACCTCTTCCTCTCTTTGCCAGACCACCTTTCCGACTATCTTCGAAGTGTTTTTCTGGTGTTCTTCCATAAATACCATCACCTATTTTCCAATTTTCCAGACCAGTTTTCTTCTTTCTAATCCCTTCAATATAATCATTAGTTACTTTATCTAACAATCCTTTAAACTTATGATCTGGAAAATCCTTTCCATTATATCCTCTAAAAGCAGACCCTACTGAGTCTCTTGGTTGGTCATTGATTAAATCATATCGTTCTTCTAAATCTAAATCTTCAGCAATATCTTCACAAGAATGATTCATTCTGTATTCTAATAAATCTAAATAGAAAAATATATTTTCTCCGTGTCCGAACTTTGCTTTAAGGTCTTCTTGAATATCTGGAGCAGTAGCTAATCGTATTTCTATAGCAGGTATTTGCCTGTGTGCGTGTTCTGGGTATATTGTCATAATTTAACTCCAAATATTTTGTTTAAAACTGTTACTTTTTTACTTATTTTTTTGGTTTTACTCTTCTTCCCAAACTTTATCTTGTCCTAGTTTTTTTGCATCTAAAAAATTTTTAATAAATTCCTCAACTTCAGGCCGATCATAAAACGGATCTAGTTGTCGTTTTTCATCAGAGGAATACACAAAACCCAATTTATATGCTGCCAAAGATTCAGAAAATTCTTCTTTGATTCCAGTTATATGTTTCTCCGTATCCGAAGAATATTCTCCATTATCAGTATTACGGTAGAATAAAGAATAATTAGATATGGCAGGTAAATTTTCAGTCAATTCTTTAAACTCAAGAAATAAGTCCCAACCCGTTTTTTCTTCGTTGTTATAATCTAATTTAACTTCTTCAAAATGATATAATTGATCAAATAATGAATGTCCGATTTCATGAATTAATGCTTGCGTAGTAATAATTTTTCTGATTGGTTCAGAAACATCTTCAGGTAAATCAAACAAATGTATGTCTCGGTTAGGCCAATTTTCATTTGAAATATATCCAGGAATAATTCCCATACCGTCGAATAAGCTATCTTCGAGATCCGTAGTTGGTTCTAATTCAAAATTTTCTATATATTTATCTCCACGAAACCAAGTTTTAGGTTTACCAATGATTTTTGTTAAATAAGATCTGTCTCTTGAATTTTCAGGAAAGGAATTATATATACCTCCCATTTCTTCAATTGATAACGGAATATGTTCTTGATGCTCTACCTGAATTGGAAATTTACACTGACCAAAATTAGGAATTTTTTCTTGATCTAATGTTTCATAGAATTTGATTGTATTTGTCATATTTAGACAAGATTCCAAGTCTTTTGCCATAATTTAACCTCAAATATTTTGTTTAAAACTGTTACTTTTTTACTTATTTTTTTGGTTTAGACATAGTAAACTTATCTCTTAGTTTATATTTTAGAACTAAATGTTTACGAACTTTCTGTCGTTGAAGTTTCTCAAAGAAGTTTATTTTTGAATCCCAGTTGTGTTCCCCTTCCATGGTTTAAGATTTAAGTACTTTTTAAGTAATGGTATCGCCAATATAGGTATTAAGGCAGTTATGCCAATAAACATAGGCAATATTATTTCTTGAGGTATCCATGTAAAATATATCTGAGAGAATAGCAAAGGAAAGATAAGGCCTGTGACATGGAAAATAAAGCCAAATATTAGTGGAAGAACAAAGCCTTTGAACGTACCTAACTGTTTGAATACTTTCAACAAAATATAGATTCCAAGTGGAACCATAAAAATGCTTTGGAAAGCTCCAGGCATATATCTTAATTCTCCTGTTTGCGTAATAATTGGTAATAGGTGTCCCACGATTCCATTCACTGCTGCAAATCCCCAGGACATTGTCACAAGATAATAACTGTTTTCAGGTTTGGACATCTTTGCCCATAAAAGAAGTGCACCCCAAATAAGTAAAACATTTATCAATGTTACCGCCCTTGGCAATAGTTGTATGCCCAATGCTGGGTCAAGGATTATGCTTGCGTCGAATACGGGAACAAACATATAGCGCCTACCAAAAATATCGAATCCGTGTTCTTCAAATTGATGGATAGAATATAGAAATATTACAAGATAGCCCAGCCATTTAGGGTCATGTAGCTTTTCTTTGATACTGCCTGACCACCTAGGTGAGAATAAGAGCCATAGAAACAGGAGTACTCCAAAACCAAGCGAAAGAAACATCCAATTTGCATCGAACAAAGATACATTATCTAACAAACCATGGTTAACCAGTTCCGAATTTGTAAAGAGTTTTGAATTAAATATATCTTTCATTTTTTCTTGAACCAAGGTTTGTAGTTCTTTCCGTAAGGATTTTTATTTTTAAGATAACTCTTTCTCAAATACCAAATTACAATAACTAAGAATAATATTTCTACTGGCTCCATTTTAATTAGTAATAATAATAGTATTTAATCCGTTTCATTAATGGAAAATAGTTATTTATATGCTTAGCATATTATTTATCTAAAGACACTAAACTCGTGTATATTGCTACGTTAATTAAACTATGTCAGACTTTCCCGCCCGGGGCACT
>Ga0207989_1000187_pt1 | contig 35485 bp, 37 predicted proteins | sample ETNtaG_7_FD_185777 | JGI IMG/M metagenome (GOLD analysis project Ga0207989, IMG submission 185777) | Marine microbial and viral communities from oxygen minimum zone, Eastern Pacific Ocean - ETNP201406SV65 (SPAdes) (version 2) | ecosystem: Environmental > Aquatic > Marine > Oceanic ... | reverse complement strand
TGCGGAAGGTGCAGCCTTAGGGACAGGAACTCGTTTGGAATATGAAATTATTCATGGAAACCGACCTGTATTGGCCAATGATGTCGCACAAAAAATAATGTATAACAATCTAACAGCCATCGGTGGAATTAATTATGACCGTAAAGAAAAAAAATTCGCAAAAGAAATTTATAAAACACTCCGAGATCCTAGTTTGGGTTTAGAATCAGCTAGCGAAGTTCAACCTTACAAATTTAGCAAGGGCAAAGGGTCAACGGATGTAGGAGACGTTAGTTGGATGGTCCCAACCGCAAGATTAAGAATGGCCACGTGGGTTCCAGGGACTTCTGCGCATACATGGCAAGCCGTATCAGCTGGAGGTATGAGTATTGGAATGAAAGGGATGGTAAATGCCGCTAAAGTTATTGCTGGTACAGCCTTTGATTTATATAATGATCCTGAAACTATTAAAAATGCTAAAAAAGAATTGATAGAACGTCGCGGACCTACCTTTAATTATTATTCACTTCTAGGTGAGCGGGAGCCACCTTTAGATTATCGTAAGTGATCTTAATTCAATGTGGTTGAATTAAATATAATTCAACTAGTTAGTATATAATTGATAATCCTATAAGAAATAATAATTATAATCATGTCGAAGGAAATTATAGTTATAGGTTCTGGACTCGCAGGAATGTCATGTGCAGCCTATTTAGGAAAAGCTGGTTATCGTGTTACTGTTATTGAAAAAAATGCTTCTTATGGTGGGAGGTTGCAAACATTAAGTAAACAAGGATTCACTTTTGATTCAGGACCAAGTTGGTATTGGATGCCTGATATATTTGATTCTTTTTTTGCAGATTTTGATAGTACAACAAATGATTATTATGATTTAAAACGAATTGACCCTGGATATAGAGTTTATTTTGGTGAACAAGATTTTTTTGATTTAGTTGAAAATCTTGATGACCTGAAATCAGCTTTTAATAAACTTGAAGAAGGGGGAGGTAGAGCTCTAAACAAATATCTTGAAGATGCTGGAGAAAAATATGAAGTAGCCGTCAAAAAATTTATGTATAAACCTAGTTTATCCCCTTTAGAATATATACATCTTGATCTCATAAAGCGATTGGGTAGGTTAAATTTATTTAAACCAATTAGCAAACACATCCGCCAACATTTTACTAACCCAAAAATTATACAAATGTTAGAGTTTCCTAGCTTACTGTTGGGTGCAAAGCCATCTGATACGCCCGCATTGTATAGTATAATGAATTATGCTGACATTGTTTTAGGAACGTGGTATCCAAGCGGAGGAGTAAGGTCCGTGGCAACTGCTATATATAAGGTTGCAAAATCTCAAGGGGTTAATTTTCTCTTTAATCAACCAGTGGAAAAAATTTCAGTTAATGGAAATGAAGCAACAGAAGTTGTTACTAATAAATCATCTTTTGCTGCAGACATAATAGTGGCAAATGCTGATTATAACCATGTTGAGCAGACGATGTTACCAAAGAGACTTCGTAATTATTCAAAATCATACTGGGAGAAGAGAGTGATGTCTCCAAGTGCGTTGCTATTCTATGTTGGTTTAAATAAGAAACTTGACATATCACATCACACATTATTTTTTGATACTGATTTTAATTTACATGCTAAAGAAATTTATGATGATCCAAAATGGCCAAAGGATCCTCTTTTTTATACATCATGCACTTCTAAAACCGATCCAAAAGTTGCTCCAGATAATGGAGAGACGCTATTTATTTTAATTCCAGTTGCACCTAATTTGACGGATAATGAAGAAACTAGGAAAAGGTATTTTGACCAAGTTATATCAAGAATGGAGTTATTAATTCACCAAAGCATTAAAGATAATATTGTATTTTGCAAATCCTACGCTCATAAGGATTTTATTTCAGATTACAATTCATTTCAAGGGAATGCATATGGTCTAGCAAATACATTATTTCAGACTGCCTTTTTAAAACCAAAAATTAAAAATAATAGAATCAACAATTTATATTACACAGGACAATTAACAGTGCCAGGTCCCGGGATGCCACCATCCCTTGTTTCAGGAAAGATTGTGGCTGATCAAATTAATATTGAAATATAATGACTAATTCTGAAAGATATCTTGATTCAAGTTTTAAAGCTTCTAAGAGCCTTACGAAGACATATAGCACTTCATTTTCTATGGGAATTTTTTATTTAGGTAAAGATATTAGAAATGCTATATATGCTATTTATGGATTTGTACGTGTTGCAGATGAAATCGTAGATACTTTTTTTGAAATCGATCAAAGTGACAAACTTGATAGATTCCATCAATCAACAATTGAATCAATAAAAAACTCTTATAGTTCAAATCTAATTCTACATGCATTTCAACATGTCGTAAATAAATATAGTATTAAGATTGATTTAATTGAATCCTTTATTAGCAGTATGAAAACGGATCTAACTGAAAAAAGTTATGATAGAGAATCTTATGAAGAATATATCTATGGTTCTGCAGAGGTTGTTGGATTGATGTGTCTTCATGTGTTTCTAAATGGTGATGAAAAAAAATATAATGAATTAAAACATTATGCGAAGAAATTAGGTTCTGCGTTTCAAAAAGTTAATTTTTTAAGAGATTTTCATGAAGATTATGAATTAAAAGGTCGCACATATTTCCCAGAACTTGAAATGAATAGAACATTTGATGAATCTTCAAAAAAACAAATCGAAATGGATATTGAAAAAGATTTTGATGAAGCGATTAAAGGAATTACAAAGTTGCCCAGATCTTGTTGCCTAGGGGTTTATCTTGCCTATAGTTATTATAAGAAATTGTTGAATAAAATAAAATCAACTCCTGCATCAAAGATTTTGATAACTCGGATACGGGTAAATAACTTTCAAAAGTTTTTATTATTACCATCAGCATTATTATTCTCATTATTTCTGAGGAGAAGCTGATCATGATATTATTATTAGTACTCTTCTTATCATTAAACAATACTATTTCTGATATCACACTTAGAGAAATGTATAAAACTTCTACAGTAAATGAAGAAACTTGTAAAGAGCTCTTTGAATTATTGAAGAAAGATAATGAATTAAATCATTCTTCTACTAAATTAGCTTTCTATGGCGGGACATTATCATTAATGGCATTTTATTCTAATAACCCAATTGAAAAGCTAAAATATAGTATTGAAGCAGATAAAATTCTTGATCGCTCTATATTATTAGATCCAATAAATTTTGATGGAAGGAGTTTAAGAATTCTCTATAATGCCAAGGTTCCTAGTTTTTTATCAGATCATAATGAGCTTAATGAAGATCTTGTTATCTTTAATTCATTAGTTGGTGATACTCAAAATCATACTTTATACAATCAATGGATTATTTCAATTATCAATCAAATTCCGAGCTATTCAAAGTTGTAAATTCTACCTATTATGTTTGAATTATTAATTGTTATTGGATCATTCTTTGGAATGGAATTTGTTGCGTGGGCAACTCATAAATATGTAATGCATGGATTATGTTGGTTTTTACATGAAGACCATCATGTACTTACTGGAAAACCTTTACAAAAGAATGATTCATTTGCACTTGTTTTTGCAATCCCAAGTATTACATGTTTTTTCATTGGGAGCTTTTACCAACCATTCTGGTTAATATATATCGGTTTGGGAATATTACTTTATGGAATCGCCTATATGTTAGTTCACGATATCTTTATTCATCGTCGATTAAAAATTTTCCGAAAACCAAATAACAAATATTTAAAAGGTGTTTTATTTGCACACCGCATACATCATTCAAATTTAGGAAAGGAAAATTGTGAGTATTTTGGAATGCTTTTTGTTCCAATACGTGCATTTAAGTTAATGGAGAAATAGTAATGGATAATTATTTATATCTATTGATAAATATTACTTCCATAATCATTCCATTTATTTTCTCATTTTATGCCAGAACTGAATTTATTTCAACCTGGAAGAGAATATTCCCTAGCCTTATAATAATGAATGCGATTTATTTAATCTGGGATATCATTTTTACCCGAATAGGTGTTTGGGGGTTTAATGAAGATTATTTGATAGGACTTACCATTCTATCCCTTCCTTTAGAAGAATGGTTGTTTTTTATATGTATTCCGTTTGCTTCGTTATTTATTCACTTCAATAAGATTAAGCTTCAGCCAAAATGGCGTTTATCTGAATCAATAACAAAATTTGCAGTGATAATTATTGTTACCCTGCTTTTGTTACAGTTAGTTCAGAATTTCGGGAAATTATATACAACCGTAACTTTTACAGCTAGCATTATAGTTCTTCTATTAGTGAGATTAAGAAATATTTCTTTATTACAGGATTTTCTAGTTTCGTATGTATTTATATTGATTCCATTTTTTATAGTTAATGGGATTCTCACAGGATCATTTATTATTGACCAAGTTGTTTGGTATAATAATGATCATAATATGGGCATACGGATTGGAACAATTCCATTTGAAGATATTTTTTATGGAATGACGTTACTGCTTGGGACTCTTTTTTTGGCTGATGAATTGAAGTAATTCGTAAATCATAAATAGAAATAATAAATTAAAAACCCTAGAATGTTAAAATATTCAAATCTGATCTTTATCCTTAGCATTTTAAATGCAATTTCATTTTCCCAGGAAAATATATCAAATGATAAGCGGGTCATTTTAACAAAAGAAATATCGACGGGTAAAATAGAATTAGATGGATTGTTAAATGAACCTGAATGGAAAATGGTATCACCTGCCATGGATTTTATCCAGCGAGATCCAGTTGAAGGTGCCCCCAGTACAGAAAAAACAGAAGTGTATGTAGTTTATGATAAGGATAATCTCTACATCGGTGCTATGTTATTTGATAGTGATCCAAATGGAATTCTTGCCTATCAGAAACGTAGAGATCAGAGCTTACGCACGGATGATCGTTTTATGTGGATTTTAGATACTTTCCTTGATGGGCGCACAGGTTATTTTTTCGAAGTCAATCCTGCTGGGCTTATGGGAGATGGACTCATTATTGGTAGTGAATCTCATTGGGGGACAAATAAAGATTGGAATGGAATCTGGGATGCAAGAGTAGTGATATTGCCTGAAGGTTGGTCAGTAGAAGTCGTTATTCCATTTCGTACACTAAATTTTAATCCCAATCTTGAGACATGGGGGATCAATTTTCAACGTACTGTTCGAAGAAAGAACGAAGATGTGAAATGGGCGGGTTTTCAGCGAAATAAAAAATTGACGTCGCCCATACATGCCGGACATCTTTCAGGGTTAAAGAATTTGACACAAGGTAGGGGAATTGAAATTAAACCCTATTTTAGTATGAGTAGCCGCCAAATGGAAATAGAAGAAGATATGCAGAAAAATAAACTTAATGATTTGGGCTTCGATATTTCCATGAATATTACCTCGGGTTTGAAAGGATCATTAACTTATAATACAGATTTTGCAGAGGCAGAAGTTGACCAGCGCAGGGTAAACTTAACAAGATTCCCATTAAGGTATGCTGAAAAACGCGGATTTTTTCTTGAGGGCGCTGGTGTTTATTCTTTTTCACCTCGAAATGATGTTACGCCATTTTTTAGTCGAAGGATTGGTTTATCTGAAGGAAAACAAATACCAATAAACTATGGTAGTAGATTATCTGGACAACTTGGGAGTTATGAAATTGGTGTAATACAAGCTCAAACTAAGCCTCTAGAAAATATATCAGGTGAAAATTTTACTATTGCAAGGGTAAAAAGAGCATTATTTAAGCAATCTTATTTAGGATTAGTGTACACTGATCGTTCAACTAGTAAAGGAGGAGTGGACTCTTCAGCTTTAGACCAAACTCTTTATGGTGCAGATTTGGAATTAAAAACTTCTGAATTTATGGGTAGCAAAAATCTTCAGTTACAAACGTTTTTTGTATTTCACACTGCTCCTAATAATGATACAAATCTTAATCTTTCTGAGCTATCTACGCGCGGCTTAAGATTAAGCTATCCAAATGATATCATTCGTACTCATGTATCTTACCGAGAGTTTGGAAGTATGTATAAACCTGCAGTTGGTTTTAGTAGGCGTAATGGTTTTAAACGAGTACAGCCCAGCTTTAGTTATCATCCTCGTCCAAAAAAATATGACTTTATACGACAAATTGAATTTGGTATTCAATATGAGTATATGACTGATCTCAATAATAATATGCTAAAAAAAGAAACAACAATTACTCCATTTAACATTCGATTTGAAAGTCAAGATGAAGTAGCAATGAAAATTGTGAGATTGGTAGAATATCTTGATAAGCCATTCGCCATTTATGAGGATATAACTATTCCCATTAAAGAATACAGTAGCAAAGAATTACAGTTAAAATTTGAAACATCGGAAAAAAGAATGGTCTCAACAGAATTAGAATATCAAACAGGTGATTTTTGGAGCGGTGAAAAACAAACATTAAAAGGTCAAATTTCAATAAAACCATTTTCTGGCTTTAATATTCAAACAGAGTATGAAAAAAATCAAGTCAAATTGAGCGGCAATAATTTTAATACAGAATTATACAACATAGAATTAGGAATTTATCCTACCCCTCGCACTGCAATCTTTAGTAATCTACAATACGATAATGTATCCAATGCATTGGGTCTCTTTGCTAAACTCCAACATACCATCCGCCCAGGGAGTGATTTTTATTTGGTTTATACGCATAATTGGATGAGTTTGGGCGATCAAATATTTGATTTTGATCTAAAAACCATATCGAAGATCAGTTCTTTAAAAATTAATTATACATTAAGATTATAGAACAATTAATAAAAAATGAAAATATATGAATTAGTGAAAACCCAAATTATTGATAGTTCAATAGATAACGTTTTTGATTTTTTTTCAAAACCAGGAAACCTCAAAAAAATTACTCCTGAAAAACTTTCTTTTAATATTATCACACCCACACCCATCACTATGGATAAAGGTACTGTTATCGATTATACTATACGCTTATTTGGGATTCAAGTTCATTGGCGAACGCTTATAACAATGTATGATCCACCTCATGAATTTATTGATGAACAAATTAAAGGCCCATACAACTTTTGGCACCATAACCATAAATTTAAAGAGGTTGAAGGTGGTGTAGAGATTTCAGATAAGGTAAATTACAGTATACCTATGGGGGTCTTCGGCCGAGTTTTACATTTTTTTTGGATTAAGAGAGATCTTGAGAAAATTTTTTTACATCGAAAAAAAATTATTGAGAATATCTTTGATAAGAATAGCCCAGGTGGTAATCAAGGTCATGAAAGGAACAGCTAAATGAAAGTCGCTCTATTTGGCGGTACAGGATTTGTAGGCTCTTATATTATTGATGAACTATTAAATAATGGTCATGAACCTGTGGTTTTAGTTAGAGAAGGTTCAAAATCAAAGCTAAATAATTCTGAAAAATGTAAGATTATCTCTGGAGATGTAAGTGACGTTAAGTCTATTAAGAATACAATCGCAGGGACGGATGCAGTTATATATTGCATAGGCATCATTCGTGAATTTCCTAGAAAAGGTGTTACCTTTGAAAAGTTGCATTTTCAAGCAGCAAAAGAATGTATTGATGTTGCCAAAGCTTCGGGCGTAAAAAGATTTATTATGATGAGTGCAAATGGAGTGAAAGTTGATGGGACTTCTTATCAACATACAAAATATCTAGCTGAAGAGTATCTAAAGTTTTCAAATATTGACTGGACAATCTTTCGTCCTTCATTAATTTTTGGTGATCCAAGAGGTGGTGACAGGCCTGAGTTTTGTACTCAGCTAAAGAAAGATATGTTAAGCTTACCTTTTCCAGCGCCGAATTTTCATTCAGGCTTAAACCCAATGAATGCAGGAAAATTTGCAATGTCTCCCATACATATTAAGAATGTCGCTGAGTTTTTTGTAAAATCGATTGAGCTAAAAGAATCAATCAAAAAAACATATTCCCTTGGCGGTGAAGCTTATTACTGGAAAGATATAATTATGACCATCGCTAAATCATATGGTAAGAAAAAATGGATTGTTCCAGCACCTGCAATAGCAGTTAAAATTATTGCGGCATTTCTGGGAAGATTTTCATGGTTTCCTATTACAAAGGATCAAATAACAATGCTGCTTGAGGGTAATGTCTGTGAGTCAAAAGATTATTTTGACAAATTTGAAATTGAACGCATACCATTTGATACTGAAACGCTAGCTTATTTAAACAAATAGACTCATTGAATAATATGAAAATATTAACCATTATATTGGTTGTCTTTACGATAGGAGCTATAGCATCAGTTTTTGCTAAAAATCAACCAGTCCTATTGGCAGTTGGAGATAAAGCTCCCAATTTTTCATTGAAAGATCAAAATGGTAAGGTTAGGAAGTTATCTGATTACAGTGGTCAGCGACTTGTTGTTTACTTTTTTCCTAAGGCGGATACCCCTGGATGAACGAAGGAAGCTTGCGGGTTCCGCGATATTTATGGAGAATATAAAAGAGCAAAAATAGTTGTCTTGGGGATTAGCTATGATTCCCCTAGAGCATTGAAAGCATTTAAAAGAAAATATGCATTACCTTTTGATTTCTTATCTGATCAAAAAAAGGAAGTAGCACCAAAATATGGAGCTGCTAGTCTAGCTTGGCCAAAAAGAATGACCTTTATTATAGATAAAAATGGCAAGATTGAAAAAATATATAGCAAAATGAATGTTAATACACATGCTGAGAAAATATTAGATGACTTGCTTGGGAAAAAATAACAGATCTTTATTTTTTGTATCTATCCTAATTGCTAATCTGATTTACACTCAGAATACTGCAAACGAAATATATGGATTTATTACAGATAACGAGTCTGGAGAGGCTCTAATCGGTGCAAATGTATTTATTAAGGAAAGCGGTAAGGGAATGGCAACCGATATAAATGGATATTATGTCCTTTCTGGAATTGATCTGAGAGAAGTTACCCTGATAGCTTCATATGTTGGTTATAAACGATTTGAGAAGAAGATCAATTTTAATGATGATATTCTTGATCAAAATAATTCAATAAATATCAATATTGCGATGTCAATTGAAGTTCTTGAAATTCTTGAAATTGATGTAACTGCTGAAGAGATTGAAAGGTTAAATAAAATTGAGCCTAGTCGTATCAATCTTTCACCAAGGATGTTAAAAGCTCAACCAGCTCTTGCTGAGCCTGATATTTTTCGTACTATCCAATCTCTACCAGGTGTGCTCACGAATTCTGAATTAAGTACGGGGTTAATTATTCGAGGTGGAAATACTGATCAGAATTTGATATTGCTAGATGGAATAACTGTTTATAACCCATCGCATATGGGTGGCATATTTTCAAACTTCATCGTTGATGCAGTGAAAGATGCAGAGCTAATAAAGGGTGGATACAATGCAGAATATGGAGGAAGGCTTTCAGCGGTGCTTGATATTACGAGTCGAGAGGGGAATAGAAATGAATTTGAAGGTAAAGGTAGTGTCTCATTATTATCGGCACAGACGACTATGGAAGGACCTTTCTTAAATGGAGCTTGGCTTTTTTCTGGGAGGAGAACCTATTTTGATTTGTTATTACCTAAGGTTTTACCACAGGAGACAGCAGAAAATATACCACCATATTATTTTTATGATCTCCAAGGTCATGTATTTACTGACCTTAATGAAAAAGATCGGATTTCCTTCAGCTTTTATAATGGAATAGATGATTTTTCTTTTAACGATCTGGACCTTTCAGCATATTGGGGTAATCAGACTGGCAGTTTTTCTTACAGGCGTGTATTCGCTAACAAGTTAATAGGAAATTTTCTTGTAGCAAAAAGTCGATTTTTTACACGTTTTAGTTTGGGGGGGGACTTTGGGCTTAACAGTGAAAACTATATTGATGACATTACAGCTTCCGGTGATCTTTCTTATTTTTCTAGTGAGAATTTTAATGTTTTTTTTGGTGGCCAATTAAAAAATTATGCGATCAGTTATGAAAGCTCATTTGGAGATAGTTCCACTTTTGCTCTTCCCAATACACCAACAGAAGCTTCTTTATATACAAAAGTCAAATGGAAGCCAAATAATAAAATAATTATTGAGCCTGGTATTCGCTTAAATACCTTTTCATCTCATGACCAATCATTATATCCTGATTTTCGATTGGGTACGAAGTATATCATAAATCCATCGCAATTTATAAATATGGCGATAGGGAACTATCACCAATTCATTGAAACATTTCAAGATGATTTTAATCCACCTTTTTTAGATAATTGGGTGGCAATCGATAAGTCTGTTGACCCTGCTATGTCAACACAATTTGTTTTGGGTTACGAGCAATACTTTCGATCAGGATATAAATTTCAAGTAGAAGGCTATTATAAAGATATAAGCAATCTATTAACATTTGAGGATCCTACAGCATCAACAGATGGAGATATTCCATCAGAAAAATTATCAGATATACTAACACAGGCAGATGGATATGCTTATGGATTCGAAGTATTTGGACAAAAAACGACTGGCAAACTTTCTGGATGGCTTGCATATACTTGGTCAGTTAGTAGAAAAAAGATGAATGGAATGGAATATTTTACAAATTGGGATCGTAGTCATGTATTAAACATTCTTGGAAGTTATCAGGCAAATAAAAAATATGAGCTTAATTGGAAGTGGACGTTACAATCAGGACAGGCGCATACACCTATTAATGGTTACTTTATTGAAAGTTTACCGGGCGATCCTGAATTTAGATATCGTACAATTCCTGGGTCGAGGAATGGAGGACGCTATCCAGCATATCATCGCTTAGATATTGGCATGGTTCGTCACTCAAAAATTAAAAAAACAAATTTTGATCTTTTCTTCCAAATAATTAACACTTATAACCGAAAGAATGTTTTTCGCTATGGCTATAGTTTGGGAAATATCTATAATGGTATAGATGATGATGGTGATTGGGAATTAAAAAAACACGATAAAAATGGAAATAAACGTCCTGATGTTGGAGAAACAAATGTAGATGAACCCGATGAAGGACGAATACAAAGGCGAGTAATTAATCTTTTTCCAATTATTCCAACCATAGGTATCACCTTTGAATTCTAAGATATTTACTAAGTTAATAATTGTAACAGTATTAATCTTGTGTGGATGTGAATTCCAAGATGTTGATTCACCTTACAAAGAACAAATTACAGTCTATGCTAATATTCAAGCTAATCTACCCATGATGGATACCCTTTATGTATCACGAACTGCAGCAATAGGTGAAGAAATCGACGCGGACCAGCTTTGGATTTCTAATGCAGTAGTTAAAATATCGGATGGTCAGCAATCAGAAATAGCGTTTCCAGTTTTGGGTAAGCCAGGTCGATATCTGACACGAAAAGATTATGTCTATAAGCCTGAAACAAAGTATTCTTTAATTGTAGAAGCAAATGGCCAAACGCTTACAGCAGAGACTACCACGCCGGAAAAAATGGTTATTGAATCAGTTAAAGATGCAACGTATAGATGCAAAGGTGAGTCAATTCCTGTTGCGCATATTAATACTAATAATATAACATTTACTGAATCTGGACTTGTGCCAACTGGGGACATTGATACTGTTATGTATCGATCTGGCGAATGTTTTACAGAGAGTTTTGCTTCCTATCCATTTTTTGAAATTGATTTTAATGCTGAAGATTATTCTACAGTTCGAATTTTATCATTAGCACTTGAAGATAAAGAATGGGGACTCGAGCCTAAAGATATGGATTATAATAGCAATGGATTCAGAGATAGCACTTATATAAATCTCATTTATGACACTACTAGGGTATATACTATTTGGAAGGGCCCATATTATCGTGATGATGATAACAATCCTTATAGGCAAAATCCGTTTGTTTGGACCGTAGAAACTTCACCTGTTAATATGAGTTGGTTATTTTTTAATTATTATGGATTACAATTAATTGTTTTTCAAGCAACTGATAATAATTATTATGAATATTTAAAAGGAGATCCACTAGGTCAAAATATTTATACATTACCTAATTCAAATATTAATGGTGGTTATGGTCTTTTTTCATCTACTTATGCTAGTTACTTTTTAGTCTATTTAAAACCAGAAAAAATATGAAAAAATTAATTTGTCTAATTCTTATTATTGGTTGTAGCAACCATGAAACCAATAATCGTAAAGGATTCGATACTAGAAATGTGATATTAATTACGCTTGATGGTGTTCGCTGGGAGGAAGTATTTAGTGGCGCAGATCCTAACATAATAAATAATAAGAAACTTGTTTCTGATATTGTAAAAACAAATGAAACTTATTGGGATGATAATTTAGATGTTCGTCGCAAGAAATTAATGCCATTTGTTTGGTCCACTATTTATCACAATGGACAGATATATGGTAATAAATTAAAACAGAGTAATATGAAATTGACTAATCCTTATTTTTTCTCTTACCCTGGCTATAATGAATTACTTACAGGATTTAATGATGATAGCGTAAATAGTAATAATAAAAAATATAATCCTAATACCAATGTTTTAGAATTCATGAATAATCAAGATGGTTTTAAGAATAAAGTAGCTGCATTTGCTTCTTGGGATGTTTTTGATTGGATAATCAATAATGAACGTAACTCGTTTACCATTAACTCTGGCGCATATCCACTAAATAACAGTTCTCTTAGTGTTAAACAAAAATGGATGAATTCATTTATTGCTGAGCTTCCTTACCCAGGGTACGAACGTGGTGTACGTTGGGACGTTTTTACATATGAATATGCTTTTGAATATTTAAAATTGAATAAACCCAGATTATTATACATAGCATTTGATGAAACAGATGAATTTGCTCACGATACCAAATATGATAAATATCTTTATGCAATTAAGCGTTTGGATAGTTATATAGAAAATTTATGGCTTTGGATTCAATCTCAAGATTATTACAAAAATAAAACAACTATGATTATTACAACGGATCACGGCAGAGGAAAATATTTAAATGATAAATGGGGAAGTCATGGTGCAAGTGTATCAAATGCGCAAAATGTTTGGGCTGCGATTATTGGGCCAGATACACCATCAAAAGGGGAAATGGTAGATTCAAAAACAATTTATACAAGTCAGATTGCAGCGACGATGGCACATTTATTAGGTTATGATTATAAAACTAATCGAAAACCTGGTGCTATTATTAAGGAAATGCTCTCAAATTAGATTTGGTGTTCCAACACCATGAATCCATACTAAAGTTCCACCAAGATATGCTGTAAAAAAAACAAGGCCGACAAAGAGAAACAAAAAAGCAAACATCAGTTTATCAATCCGTTTATCATCCATGTAATTAAAAAACAAATATATCCAGCTGATAAAAAATATTATTGATCCCCAAGTGATAATATTTCCCATTGTCTCATGCAAGTTCATTAATTCTATGACTTCAGATGGATAAGCTTTCCTTCCGGCTTTTATTAATTCCCACTCACCTGAGATAGAAGAAAAAATAGAAAAAATTGTTGATAAACCAAGTAGCCATAAGCTAACAACACGGCATATCCAATTTGGTCTCCATAGATGTATGGCATGTAGTACTAATGCACCAAAAAGAAATGCAATCGGGAAATGAACTAAGAATGGGTGTAAAGGTAGATCCATTAGAAGTATAGTGGATTCATTTTTTGGGAAAGATTATTGTAGCCCGTAGGGGAATCGAACCCCTGTTGCAGGAATGAAAATCCTGAGTCCTAACCACTAGACGAACGGGCCAACATACTAAATTTTAATATATAAAGCGGTTGCGAAATTATATTTCTTATTCATTATCAGCAAACTTTATATCATTTATCCTTAATATCAAGAATATCAAGTAACTCACCATTTTGGTGTAGCTCCATAGCTATATCTGCTCCTCCAATAAGCTTTCCACTGACAAAAAGTTGAGGGATTGTAGGCCATCCAGATTCTTCAGATAAACGAATTCTAATTTCAGGGTCTTCTAATATATTTACATCTTTGTATTCAACTCCATAGTGGTTAAGAATTTGAACAACCTGATTAGAAAACCCACACATAGGCATCTCTTTAGTTCCTTTCATGTAAAGGATAATTGGGTTTTGAGCAATATCACTTTTTATTTGTTCTGATAGTTCCATTTTGTTTCCTAAGAGTTATGTTTTTTCCATTGTTTGGGTGAAAAAGTTTTTAATTGAAGCGCATGAATTTCTTTAGTCATATGATCCCCAACGGCTTTATAAACTTCTTTATGTTGATCAATTAAGGATAATCCTTCAAAAGATGAGCTTATTACGACAGCGCTGAAATGATCTTTACTACCTGTAGTATCTATCACTTCTATTTTAGCGTTCGGTATGCCATTCGCAATTAATTCTTTTAGGGATTCTGGCTCCATTTATCTTCCAATAATAAAGTTATAATTTACTTTACCTTTTTATTTTCTCAAAACAAGACAGTGTACAATATGATCTTTTCATCAAAACCTAACAATTTCATATCTTAAATTTAGGTACAGATGAAGTTGTATAGTTGGAACGTTAACGGAATTCGTGCTGCAGAACGAAAAGGATTATTGGATTGGTTAGACCAAACTCAACCTGATATACTTTGTTTACAGGAGACTAAAGCGCGTGTGGATCAATTAGGTAGTTCATTGCTTAAAGATCATGGTTATTATACTTATTGGCACTCGGCAGAAAAAGCAGGGTATAGTGGTGTCGCTACATTTTGCAAAGAGGAGCCTTATTTTGTTCAAGAAGGCCTAGGAATTGAACGATTTGATTATGAAGGTCGTGTCATTATAACTGAACACGATAACTTCTTACTTTATAATATTTATTTTCCAAATGGTCAAAAAGACGACACCCGCCTTAATTATAAATTAGATTTCTATGATGAGTTGCTACCTATTGTTAATGAGCAGATAGAAAATGGCAATAATGTAATAATTACAGGTGATTGGAATACTGCTCACCATCCTATCGATTTGGCACGGCCTAAAGAAAATGAAAAAACATCTGGATTTATGCCAATAGAGCGTGAAAGGATAGATACCTATGTCTCAAATGGATGGGTGGACACCTTTCGTCATTTTCACTCTGATGCAAATCGTTATAGTTGGTGGACTTATAGATTTGGAGCAAGGGAAAGAAATGTGGGATGGAGGATAGATTATTTCTTTGTTAATGAAACATTCGTGGAACAATTAGATGATGCAGAAATCCACCCTGATATTATGGGCTCAGATCATTGCCCGGTCTCATTGACTTTAAAAAGAGATAGCTTATAGTAATTGTTTTTAGATCATAAGATCGATAGCAATTGCATCTGAAAAGGCGAATCCTTCCTCAGATAATTTTAGTTTATTTTTTTCGAAAATAAAATGTTCTCCCCATTTTTTTTGATTTATCTTAATTGAGTTATTAACTAAGCTACTAAATGAATTTGGGATTCGATCTAAGTTTATTCCATTCGCAATTCTTAATCCAAATCCGATTAATTCATTGGTAAAATTCTTATCAGAGAACTCTTCAATAAAGTCTCTTGGGTCATCTCCATTATTAATAGATTTGATATATTGATTTAAATTTCGAATATTAGAATATCTTATGTTGCCATCAAAGCTATGTGCTGATGGGCCGAATGATAAATAGGGATCAATTTCCCAATAATGCATATTGTGTCTGCATTCTTTTCCTGGTTTTTCCCAATTAGATATTTCATATTGATGAAATCCTTGTTCCGCTAATTTATATTGAGCCCATTTATAATAATCTATGCTCTTATCTTCACTTGGCATTTGCACCTTACCATTATTTATATATTGAAATAGCTGGGTATTTTTTTCGACAGTTAATGAATAACATGAAATATGATCAGGGTTTAGATCTATTATTGTTTGTAAGTCACGCTTCCAAATACTCATAGATTGGTTTGGAATATTAAAAATTAAATCGCAATTGATATTATCAAATCCTGCTTTCCTTGCATTTTCAAATGTATGAAATACATCTTCTGGATTATGAAGCCGAGTGAGAAATTTAAGTAACATTGGATCCAATGATTGCACTCCTATAGATAAGCGATTTATTCCTAAATCACGATATCCTTTTAAATATTCAAATTTTGCTTCACCAGGATTTGCTTCCAGAGAAAATTCCTTAATATTAGATAGGTTAAACTTTTTTGATAATTGATCAATAAGTTTAGATATTAAATCAGGATTGATTAAGCTCGGTGTTCCTCCTCCAATAAAAATTGTATCTATATTCCATTTACTTGTATCTGTATTAATTGATTGAATTTCCTTAAATAATGCTTTAAAAAAATCTGGTATAGTGCTTTCTTGATCTACAATTGAATAAAAATCACAGTAGATACATTTAATATTACAAAATGGGATATGTATGTAAAGACCGGCCGAGGGCATAGGTGATTAATCGGCTAGGCTATTAATGTCATCTCTTATAAGAATAAGAATCGCAGATTGAGGGACAATAAGATAGTCTTCGTTTTCAATTTTTACTTCTATTGAAGCTTTATTTAAGAATAATGCCATGTCTCCTACGTCGGCTTGTGTAGGGATATATTTTACGGCAGAATTATTATTTGTGGACCAAGGTTCTTCAATATCTTCGTCCGGGTTGCCTAATGGAATCCCAGGTCCAACTTCTACAACAATACCACTTAGGATTTCTTGTTTTTCCACAACACTCGGAGGAAGATAGAGTCCAGCTTTAGATTTTTTTTCTCCACGGTCAGGGCGAATTAAGATGCGATCTCCAACAACAAGAATTTGTTTATTTTTGCTTCTCATAATAGAAATTAAGGATGTTTGATCAGTTTACACAAGTTGGATGAAATTATTGGAAAATCTAATTTATACAGCGAAATTAACTAAATGGATGTCAATGTAAAGATAGTCGAAACCGACGATGAAAAAGAATTCGTCATTTCAATTCGAAGAATTGTTTTTATTCAAGAATTAAATATTCCAGAACATATGGAAATAGACGACAATGAAGATTTGGCGACATATGTTTTAGCTAAAGTTGAAGGAAAAAATGTTGGGACAGCTAGGTGGAGAGAAACTAACTCAGGTATCAAGTTGGAACGTTTTGCTGTATTAAACAAGTATCGATCATATGGAGTTGGGACTGCAATGACAAAGTTTATTCTAAAGCAATTAGATCAGTCTAAGTTAATTTATTTAAATGCGCAGGAATCAGCTATATCTTTTTATGAAAAACTTGGTTTTGATTCAATAGGCTCTATGTTTGATGAGGTAGGAATCGCTCACCAAAAAATGATTTTTCCTAATAGTTAGTAATAAAAAGCAGTCGTTTTACTATCATGATTTTCCACTTATATTCTATATTAGAAGATTTATTTAAAAGTTAATGAAATAATATCTAATGACTGGTTCTATTTATAGACGCATGGGCCAACTGCTTTTTAATTTTTGGCCTTATTTACTTATATCAACAATTTCAGCATTTATCTTTGTTTTATTGAATAGTGCTTCGATTTGGTTAATGGCATCATTTATTAATAATGTGCTTACAGATTTTGATAAAATTGTTCAGTCACAATTAGAGTGGGCCTCAAAAAATACCTTAACAACCAATGAGAAATTAAAGTACTGGACAAACCTAATAATATTGAGAGATACACCAACAGAATCACTAAAGATTCTTTGCTATGCCATATTAAGTATTTTCTTTATAAAAAATATCTTTCTATATATTAAAAATCTCCTTCTTCGCATTGTTGAATTAAAATTAGTACGAGATGTTAGAGATCACTTATATAAGCATATTCAAACGCTTTCTTTAGGTTATTTTCATAAAAGACATACGGGTTCAATTACTTCTATTGTAATGAATGATGTTGAACAACTTCAAGTTGCGTTAGGTGTTGTATTTCAGCGTTTATTTGTTGAACCAATCAACATATTAACATTTGTTACTTTATTATTTATTATTAGTTGGAAGCTTGCAATTATTGCAATAATCATTATCCCATTGGCAGGATTTGCCATTATTGGAATCGGTAGAAGTATCAGAAGAAAATCTAGAAGAACTCAACAAAAAATTGCGGAGATCATGCAAATATTAACAGAAACATTATCTTCGATTCGAATTGTAAAGGCGTTTGTCAATGAGAAAGATGAAATCAAGAAATTTACTAGAGAAAGCAGCAATTATTTTAAATTACTCTTAAAGCGTGCAAGATTGGATTTGATTTCAGGCCCAATAACGGAAAGCTTCGGTGTAATAATAGGTGTTGTCTTACTTTGGTATGGAGGGACAGAAGTCCTAATGGATAGAGGACTAGTCCCTGAAGATTTTATCCGTTTTATATTAATACTCTTCTCAATTCTAGGCCCGATTAAACAATTGAGCAATGTTAATTTAAAAATACAGGCAGGTGCTGCTTCGGCTGAGCGTATTTTTGGTTTATTAGATACACCATCTGAAATTGTTGAAGATCCTAATCCTATTGATTTGGGTATTTTTAATAAATCTATCAGTTTTAATAAAGTTCATTTTGAGTATAATGAAGATAATGATCAAGTGCTGGATCAAGTTAGCTTTACGATCAATAAGGGTGAAGTAGTTGCAATGGTGGGTCCCAGCGGTGCTGGGAAATCTACCATTGCAGATTTAATCCCACGCTTTTTTGATGTTTCTAGTGGTGTTATTGAAATTGATGAAAATGATATTAAAAAATTATCATTAGCTTCACTGCGCAGCAACATGGGAATAGTAACTCAAGAAGTAATATTATTCAATGACACAATAAAAAATAATATTGCTTATGCTCAATCAAATGTAAGCGATGACGCAATCTATGCTGCTGCCAAAGCTGCAAATGCATTAGAATTTATTGAAAAGACTCCAAATGGATTTGATACTTTGATTGGGGAAAGAGGAGCTAAACTTTCTGGTGGCCAAAAGCAACGATTGGCTATTTCCAGAGCATTACTAAAAAATCCCCCTATATTAATTTTAGATGAAGCTACATCTGCGCTAGATACTGAATCAGAAAAAAAAGTTCAAAAAGCTATTGAAGCCCTTATGAAAGATCGGACAACTCTTGTAATTGCTCATAGATTATCCACTGTACAGAATGCCGATAAGATAATAGTGATTGATAGAGGAAAAGTAATTGAAACAGGGACCCACCAAAAGCTTTATGACCAAAATGGTGTATATAGAAAGCTTTACGATATTCAGTTTGATTAGATGAAAAAACAATTAAATATATTTTTTAGTAATTCAATATCCGCTCATAAATGGGGAGGTGGTGAAAAATGGATGGTGACTGCTGGAAAAGGACTCAAAGAAAGAGGACATAATGTCATTCTTTCTGGAAAGTCAAATTCAGTATTTTTAACTAAAGCCGAAGAAGCTGGCTTGGATATAATCCCATTAAATATCTATGCTGATTACAATCCATTTAAAATTATTCATACAAAGTGGATTTTGAAGCAAAAAAACATTGACGTTATTGTTCTTAATCTAAATAAAGATATTAGAGTTGCAGGTATTGCAGCTCGATGGGCAAAGATCCCAGTAATTGTTGCTAGAAATGGGATTCAATTATTCTCGGATAAATGGAAACATAAAATGACGATGAAATTAGTGGATGGGATTATTACTAATTCAAAATCAATAAAAAATGCCTACAACCAATTTTCATGGATGAAAAAAAATAAAACAAAAGTTATTTTTAATGGATTAGCATTAAGAGATGATGTTGAGCCAGTTGAATTGAAGTCAATTTGGAATATTCCAGATAATCATTTGGTTTTTGTTGCTGCAGGCCGATTAACAAGACAGAAAGGGTTCGACTTATTAATAAAAGCTGTTAGTGCAATAAATGATTCAACACAGCCATTCAGTATATTAATAGCTGGAATGGGAAAAGAACGTAAGTCACTACAATACCAAATAGATAGTCACAATCTTCACTTTATAAAATTAATTGGCTTTCAAAATAATTTAGCTTCCATAATAAAATCAGCAGATTATGTAATAATGCCATCTCGGCAAGAAGGAATGCCAAATGTTGTTATGGAAAGTATGGCATTAGGTAAACCAGTCCTTGCCGCAAATGTTAATGGAGTTCCTGAACTAATGGAGCACAATAAGACCGGTTATATTTTTGATCCGTTGAAGGTTGATTCTATAGAAAAAGCCATAAGATTTGCTTTAGATAATCATGGTAGTGAAAAAGTTGTTGATTGGGGTCTTTTAGCAAAAGAACATGTCAAAAATAATTTTAGTTTAGATAAAATGCTAGACGAATTAGAGTCATATTTCTATAATCAATATGCCGAATCATATCGTTAGTCAGGCACGTTCTTTTAGAGAAAATCCAAACCATTATCCTAGAAAGTTAAAGGTTAGGATTTATAATGCATTAACTAAAAAAGAGCCTAATTACCCTCTACCTAATAATCCAAAAAAAATACTCATACAATCGCAGGAGAAAATCGGTGATGGTATATTGCTTTTCCCACTTATTTATGGAATGAAATCCATTTTTGCAGATTGTGAAATCCATGTTCTTTGTTCAAGAAAAAATGTTGAAGTTTTTCGCAAATTAAATTTAGTTGACGATATACTAGTTTATAGGACAGGAAAATTATTTTGGAAATCATTAACGTTAAATGATTACGATTTATTTTATAATCCTAAAGACCATCCATCTATAACAGCTTTTAGAATAGCAAAAAATGTCAGAGCAAAAGTAAAAGTATGCATTGCTGGGACTCAGCAAGAGCAACACTACAATTATGCTATAAAGAGTGATTATTTAGAATCAGTTATAGAAAAGAACTGTTTATTATTAAAAGAATATGAACCTAAAATAAAGATAGTACCATGGCTATCATTAAAAAATGTTAATGAAATAAAGAACCAAATATGTATTAATATTTCTGCTGATAGTAATTATAGGATATGGCCAATTGAAAACTGGATTCAACTTATGGATATGATATTAAGTGATGACCCATCAATAATAATAAATATTATTTCTATGGATCGAGACCAAGCTAAATCTAAAATAATTGAAAACAAATTTGGCAAATCCATAAAGAGGTTTCCACAATTTAATTCAATATTGGAATCATCATCAATTATCCAGCAATCAAAAATGTTAATTTCTTCAGATACAGCTGTGATTCATTTATCCGATGCAGCTCAAACACCAGTTTTAGGTCTTTTTTCTGCTGATAATAGAAATGTATCTAGGTATAAACCATTTTGGGTAAAAAATAAGATAGTACAATCTGATTCACTTTCTATCAAAAATATAAATCCCAAAAGTGTTTTTTCAGAATACAATAAATTGGTAGTTGACTAGAATGGTAAAAGTTCTTTTTGAGAATCACCATCTTTATTATTTACCGAATTTTATTCCAGTAATTGAAGAGATGCGAAAGAGAGGACAATATGAAATCTTTGCATCTATACCACATATGATGGATGAGGAAGAAAAAACAACATTTTTCAGCGCATGTGATAAATTAAATATTAACACCATTATTGAAAAATCAGAAGAATTGAGGTTGTCAAAAATCAAAGACAATTTGTTTGATGTAGTTATCGTAGGGAATGTAGGACAGCTAAATAAAATTATTGATGATAGAGAAGTTTCAGTGATGATATATCATGGTATTGGGTTGAAACAGTCATACTATAATGATATTGATTCTAGAATTGATCTTAGATCTGTTGAGTCTGAATCTAGAATGGTAGAACTTGTTTCACATGGGCACGACAACCTTGTTCTTACTGGGTATACAAAATGCGATCCACTTGTAACAGATAATAATGATTCAAAATTGACTAATCTAGATTTAGATACTGATTTAAAAACTATACTTTACGCACCAAGCTTTTATCCAACTTCACTTGATAAATTGATTCCAATATTGCCAAAATTAAGCTGTGAAACTAATCTAGTAATAAAATTACATAATTTTAGTTGGTATCAAGATCGTTATAAGTATCAAAGTGAAAAAATGATAGAATTAGCGGATAATAATAAGAATATTTTTTTGGCCTCACATAATGATTACAACATAATTCCTTATTATAGCATAGCTGATCTTTTGATTTCTGATATATCATCGACCATGTTTGAATATTTGTATTTGAATAGACCAATCATAATGGCTGAATGTTTTGAATTGAGATTGAAACATAAGATTCTTAAACAAAGATTTATTAAACGGATGGACTTAAAAAGAATGGAAGGAATTGACTTTGCAATGAAAGTTAATGATCCGGAAGATTTGATTTCATTGACTTATCATGGATTAGAGCACCCTGAAGACTTAGAAAGTGAACGATTAAGTGCACAGAAAGAATACTTGTTTAAAGTTGATGGAAAAGCATCTTCTCGAATTGTTGATGCGATTGAATCCAAATTATCTGGAGCACAAAATTGAGGATTGGCGTTTTTTGCCCAAATTGGGTTGGAGATTCAGTGATGGCAATTCCGTTTATTAATTCATTGCGTTATCTTTATCCTGAAGCAATAATATTAGCTATTTGTAAGTCACATGTTGGTCCTGTCTTTCAAAATCATCCCGCTTTAAATGGAGTTATTCAATTTGAAAAGAAAGATTTATCAGGAATAAAAGCAACTGCTAATTCGGGAAGAAGCTTAAAAGCGAATGATTTAGATTTATTTTATTTGCTTTCTGATTCTTATCGAGCAGCATATTTAGCATATAAATCTGAATCACCGATGCGAATTGGATATTCAGGGCAAGGAAGAACTGGAATGCTAACTAAAACTATTTTAAGACCAAAAAATAAAATACATCGTCATCTTCAATACATTAATCTTATTGAAACACAAAAAATAGAAAATTATAATTTTTATGATCCAGGGATTGTACTTATAGATCAAGAAATTGAATGGGCGAAAAAAGAATTAGCCAATTTAAACTTGGTGGATCCTATTGCTTTTTTCCCATTTAGTATAGCAAGCTCTAGGAGTATCCCTCAATCAAAGATAGAATCTTTCCTAAATAATATTAATGAAAATGATGTTCTTATTTTTGGCGGAATTAATGATTCAATTATGGCTAATAAATTGATAAAAAATCTAGAAAAAGATAATATACGATCAATTGCTGGTGATTACAGCTTAAGGCAAAGTATTTCTTTGATATCTCAATGTAAAGCTGCAATAGCTAGCGATAGTGGACTAGGTCACATATCTGCGAATATTGGAGTCCCAACTGTTAGTTTGTTTGGCGCTGGGGACCCAGATTTAACAAAACCAATAGGTAATAATGTTTTTGTGATCAATCAGAATGTCCATTGTAGTCCATGCTTGAAAAATAAATGCCACAATAGAAGAGATCCTTTATTATGTTTGGAAAAAATTGAACCTACTTACCTTTTGGAATCATTATTTGGTATTTGATTTGGAAAAATGATTAAGATTATTCTTTGCCTTACTTAGTAACGGTTTTTTTATTTCAATAAGTTCATCATCGTTAGCATTTACATTATTTATTGGCTCATCATTTATTGAATAGAGTATTCCTGATTCTATTTTGTCTCCAGATAATCTGAATTCCATTTTCCAATCACCATTTGCTATAAGAAATCTTTTCGGACGATTATCAATTTCACATTCTTGAATAATAGCATAATCATTTGATTTTTCATAATTAAGCAAAGATTTGCCGGAAAGAAATTGATCAAATGGTTCTGAAATATTAATATAATCTATTATAGTTGGCATAATATCTGCATGACTTGTAATATTAAATTTGGTTTGTTTTTCTCCTGGGATGTGCATTATAAATGGGGTTGAAGTCTGAACATTCTTAAATGAGTATGAATGAGCAAATCTACCAAACTCGTTAAATTCTTCTCCATGATCTCCAAGTACGACAATTATGGTATTTTGCATTTTTCCGCTTTCTTCAATTTTATCAACTATCTTCCCAATCTGTGAATCAACATAGTGAGCACTATTTTTATATCTATTAAATACTAGATCAGATTCTTTTTGCAATCCCTTTTCATATATTTGATAATGTCTTTTGATATACGGTTCAAATTTTGCAAACGACTCTGGGAAATAATAATTATAATGTGTTGAATAGAACCAAAGATAACTAAGTGATGGTTTATTCTTTTTATAAGTAAAGTTATCTATAAACTCTTTTACCATCCTTTCATCCCATTTATATAGGTCGCTTCGTTTTACCATTGGATGCCCTAGTCCGCCACCATAGTTTGTAAATTTGTAAATATTATCTACTGCTTTAGTGAAAATATGCTTGTCCATATCTGAATATTCTAATGCAGTTGTAGTGTAAATGTCGATATCATATCCAAGTTTGTCAAAAACTGACAATACCCCTGGTTGTATTTGATTTTTGTATGAAGGATACCAATAAAATGGAGTTTGTCCAGACAATATTCCAAAAGTTCCATTCCCAGTACAATTGCTATTACTAAAATGTTGTGAGCTTGATATCCATTGTTTCTTTAATCGATGTAAGTTGGGCATTATCATCGGATCATCCATATCAAACCGCAAACTTTCAAAAACTAGAAAAACAATATTTATATTATTTTTTTCAGCGATTATACTATTGAGATTAGCATCTAATTTCTTCTGTTGATCTAAATAGTCTGATTCAAAATCCCAGGTTATTTTAGCTTCTGCTATTTCTTCTTTAGAAGGAGGATTAAGAATTGGTGTCCATACTTTACTCATTCTAAGAGGTGTATAAGATGGTACAGAATTCCAGTAATGATTCATTATTTCACGATCCGTATAGTGTAAAAATGAAAAAAATAATTTTTCAGTAAATGATAATATAATAATTATCTTAAATCCGCTTTGTATACGTGATTGGATTACCTGAGGGATCAAATCCTTTTTATTAATATATATCCAATTCGATAAAGTAAGTGAAAATATGCACCAGGCTATAATTATTAGAATTTGTACAACTATTGAAATTATATCGGATGATTGAACACCCATATCTTGCATAACTCCGGTTTCAAATAGAATCTTAAATAATTTTATATTGAAGTGATCACGATAAATGGATAATACTTTCGCATCAATAGCAGTAAAAATATAAGTAAAGACAAAAAGTAAAACGGCTATATATCTAAATTCAAATTCACTATACTTAAATAATTTACTTAATCCCCTCGTGACTCCTTTTATTATGATAATCAAAAAAAATGGAGTGTTTATTGTCATTAATAGATGAAAAATCCCAACATCTCCTCTTCCAAGGAAAATAGCATTAACAATAATGTAAGTTAGTAAAACAAAATAATTTGAAAGGTAGAATATGGTTAATCGATTCATAAATAAATTTATGTTTTTGGATGTTTTCTCCGGGTGGAAATTAACCTTATAATTTATTTTTCATCACTATTAGTATAATCGGTAATTTATAGGACTATGAAAGCCGTTATACTTGCTGCGGGGGTATCAAGGAGACTCTATCCTGTTACTTATGATATGCCAAAATGTTTAATCAAAGTTGGAGAGAAATCGATTATTGATCATCAATTGGATTCTTTAAAACAGTCGGAAATTAATAATGTAACAATTGTAGTGGGCTACCATAGAGAAACACTAATTGATCATCTAGAGACTAATCACCCATCAATGGATTTTAAATTCATAATTAATCACCATTATTTTGAAACAAATACAGCTTATTCATTACAACTTTGTGATCGGATAATCAGGGGTAATCAATTCATTTTATTGAATGCTGATGTGCTTTATCCTCATGAATTACTTAATCGATTAATAAATTCATCTTATAATTCTGTCCTAGCTGTCGATGCTAAACCATGTGGTAAGGAAGAAGTCAAGGTAATCGAAGGAGATAATCAAAGACTTGTCGCTATTGGAAAAGATCTAATCGAGGATAATTGCCTAGGTGAATTTATTGGAGTAGCTAAGTTATCAAATGATTTTTCAAATACATTTTTTAACTCACTTGATAAATTAATAAAAGCGGGAGGGAAATCGGATTATTTCGAAGCTGCAATGCACCCAATATTAGTTGACCATGCAGTTTATTATGAAAATGTCTCTGACTTGCCATGCATTGAAATCGACTTTGTCGAAGATCTTGAGAATGCAAGGGATTTAGTAAAGTCTGACCTTTTCAAAAAATAATCGTGGTACCTGATTATATAATTATAGATTTTGATAGTACCTTTATTACTTATGAATCACTAGATGAATTAGCAAAATATAAATTAAGTGACCATCCAGATTCTGAAGTGTTATTAAGCAGAATCAAATCTTTAACAAATGCTGGAATGAATGGTGATATTCCTTTTAAACAATCACTAGATCAACGCATGGATTTACTTAATTTAGATCAAGCTGATATTTTCTCTGTTTTAAATAGGTTGTCAAGCTGTGTTACCCCTTCATTTGAAAAGAATAAAGTTTTCATAAAAAAAAATAGTAAAAGAATCATAATTATTTCAGGTGGTTTTAAAGAATTAATTGAACCTATAGTTAATAATTATGGCATATTAAGCTCGAATGTATATGCCAATGAATTTATATATAATAATTCAAATCAAATAATTGGGATTGATCAAGAAAATATAATGTCCAGTAATCAAGGTAAGGTTAAACAGGCCAATTTACTTAACCTTGAAGGAGAGGTCCATGCTATCGGTGACGGATATACTGATTATGAAATTAAATTAAAAGGTCCAGCAACTCATTTTTTTGCTTTTACTGAAAATATTAAGAGAAAAAATATTTGTGCTCTAGCAGACATTACTCTATCTAATTTTGATGATTATCTCACTTTTTTAAAGTGATTTGACAAACTATATTTATCTTTTCTTTTATAAATTGTAGAGTATTTATGAATGAATATTACTAGTTAGGTAAGAATGCTACAAAAAGTATTATCTGAAAAAATATCCCATTGGCAAGATGAAATACATACTGTTCTTGAACAGGCTGGTGAAAAGAAAATTAGTGAAGTCAGTGTTAATCAAGCTTATGGCGGAATGAGGGGAATAAAAGGACTGATTTGTGAGACATCAGCTGTTTCAGCTGATAAAGGTTTGATAATTCGTGGTTATCCATTGTTAGAAATAACACAGCTTCTTCCTGAAGAGGTATTTTATTTATTATTAACTGGTGATTTGCCAGATCAAGCTGCCAAAGAGGATATCCAAAATCAACTTAATGCCTATAATAACGTACCCGAGTATGTTTGGAATGTCCTTTCTTCTCTGCCTGATGATTCCCATCCTATGACAATGCTTACAATTGCAATTCAATCTATGCAGGTTGACAGTGAGTTCGTAAAAAAATATGATAAAGGTGTACCCAAAAAAGATTATTGGAAATGGACATTAGATGATGGTATTAGACTAATTGGTGCTCTGCCAGGAATTGCCGCAGGAATATATCGCATGCGATTTAACAAGGGAGAGCGAATTGAACCAGAAAACAATCTAGATTGGGCTGGGAATTATGCTCATATGCTAGGTTTCGAAGGAGATGATTTCAGAAAATTGATGCGACTTTATTTGATGCTGCATTGTGATCATGAAGGAGGAAATGTAAGTGCCTTTAGTTCATTGACCGTTTCTTCTGCTTTGTCTTCTCCTTTTCTATCTGTGGCTGCCGGTCTAAATGGTTTAGCTGGTCCACTCCATGGTTTGGCTAACCAAGAATGTTTAAAATTTGTTCTGGAGGTTCATGATCATTTTAATGGAGCTCCAGATAAGGAGGAATTAGAAAAGTTCTGTTGGGATAGGTTGCAGAATGGACGTGTTATCCCTGGATATGGTCACGCTGTACTAAGATGTCCTGACCCAAGATTTACTGCATTCTTATCTTTTGGAAAGAAACATATTATAAATGATAATATCTTTTCTATTGTTGAAAGACTTTATGAGGTTGTACCTAATGTTTTAAAAGAACATGGTAAAGCCAAAAATCCATGGCCTAATGTTGATGCTGCATCGGGTTCACTATTATATTTTTACGGATTAAAAGAATTTAATTACTATACGGTACTATTTAGTATATCACGTACCATGGGTATTATTTCTCAAATGGTAATCAATCGCGCGATGGGTATACCGATTATGAGACCAAAGTCAATTACTACTGAATGGATTAAAAAAAATACCTAATTTATTTAATTGGTGCATTGATTCCTTTTTAACAAAAGCCATTTTTTCTTCTAAAGATAAATCTTATTTTTTATTTATGAGATGGGTTATTCCAATAGAGCTATGTTTTCTTCTATTTGTCGGTTGTGCCTCACACCCTGTAATTAATCCTCATTTGCCAGAAGCTGGAAAATCAAGAAAAGGTTATGCGTTATCTGTAGAAAATGTTGCCCCTTATATGTGGTATCGTAAAGGAATTAGTGATAAAAGTGAAATTGGTTTTCGCGTTGGATTACCTATATATGGTACTGGCATTGACTATAGCCGTGTGGTTTTCCATAAAGAAAATAAATGGGATCTTATCAATTTAGCATGGTCTTTAAACCCAAATTATAACATTGATGCTACCTACTATAAATTCAAAACAAATAAAGCAGATAATGGTTATCTAAAATCAAGATGGATAGGGTTCAGAGGAATGATCATCCCCAATGGTATTACAAATAACTCAAGTAACCGACTTGGCTTACTAATGGGGTTTCAGTCCAATCCACGATGGGGGGTAGAATTTGGTTATTTTCATGACCCAGCATCATTGCCAATTAAACAATTATTTAATCCAAAATATGATCCGAGCTCACCAGATAACCCGCCAAGATTTGCAGATAAGCCCATGAAAGATTCTGCTACCGGATTTCCTTCAGAATATTCGCGATTAACAGGACTGTCTCTGAGTATTTTCTTTGATATTGATGCACCTAAGAAAAAAAATGATAAAAAATAATTGTGTCTCTAGTAGAAACAATTAAGGGACATTTTGATCGGTGCGTTATCTCAAAATATGAAGGGTCTTCATCCAAACACCCAATTATTTATTTAAATTCAATAAAAAATATTATCGGTGATGATAAAAATCAACCATCAACAATATTGTTGAAAGCCCTTGAAAAAATCGCTAATCAATATCCTAAAAGAGAAGACGATCAAGAATTGCTTGATCAAGTTGCAAAAGATGGGATAGGACTCACTGTATTTATTTCTGATTTAATTGAGTCATGTGAAAATCATGATTATAAAAGAATGGAAAAAGAAGCGGCTCGTCTTCAATTAGTAAGCGACAATGGATTAAGTGGATTTGAAATTCTTATTGAGATTGCGTTACGGGATTTTAATCGATTGGGGTTGCTTGCATATCACTTACATCGAGCAATGAATTTTAATAAAGAAATAGTTGGAATATGGCATTATGCCCGTTGTATTATTATAGAAATAGTAAAAAAGAAATTGCCAAATTATCCTGAAAATCATGATATAATATTTGATCTTGATAATAATATCTATAGCAATCAAATAGAAACTTTAACTTCAGCGCATAGGCTATGGAATATTGATTCTATTAGAAAAACAGGTTTCGCTCAGAAAATATCAAGTTGGTTATCTACGCATGAATCACAGACGCCACCATTTGATGATGATAAAACAAACGGTGAATTCAAAGTTTATTCAAAAAATGGTGGAAGGTTTTTCATTGAAATTGCAGAGACATTAATTGATAGCCCAAACAAGATAGTTGAGCTTGAGTCTCTCCGCTATTTGACTAATAATGCAAGTCCAAAACATCTTTCATATATTTCCAATCGAATTATGAGTCTAATAAAATGAAAATTGCGGGTTATGAACTTTATAGTATTGAAACAAGTCGGTTTGGATTAGATGGGGGAACTATGTTTGGCATTATTCCTAAAGCAATGTGGGAAAAAGAAGCCCCATCAGATCAGAATAACCGCATAGAAATGGTCACTAGATCTTTATTATTAGTGGGGCATGATCGTAAAATAATAATTGATACCGGAAATGGTGATAAATGGAAAGATAAATTCAAATCAATATATAACATTGATACTGAATCAATAAGCTTGTGGAAATCTTTGGATAAATATGGATTTACACCTAGTGACATAACGGATGTTTTTTGTACACATCTCCATTTTGATCATATAGGTGGAAATACAACATTTGACAATGGAAAATTAATACCTGTTTTTCATAATGCTACCTATTGGATGCAGAATGAAAATTGGGAGTTAGCAAATTCACCTTCCGAAAGAGACCAAGGTAGTTTCATGGAGGATGACTGGGCTGTGTTAGCTGAAAATGGAATGATAAAGTTAGTTGATGGAAAAGAGCCCTTTCTCCCAAATATTGAAATAGAATTATCATACGGACATACAATTGGAATGATGTTACCAAAATTAACTGATGGTTCTGAGACTATATTATATATGGCTGATCTAGTACCAATGGCTGCACATATTCCTTTACCTTGGATTATGGGATACGATATTCATTCAGCATTAACGCTAAATGAAAAAAGTAAGTTGATGCCAAAAGTGGTTGAGGAAAATTGGACAATATTTTTTGAGCATGACCCTACGCATCAAGCTTGTAAAGTAGGGTATGATGGAAAGCATTTCCGTCTAAAAGAATCTGTGGTCATAAGTGAATAATTCAAATAAGCTGTCACAGCTTTTTAACAAAGGTTTGAATGAATATAGTAAAGGTGATTATTTTGAAGCTCATGAAGCGTGGGAAGACTTATGGTCAGATTATAATTTCCCAGATAGAAAATTTATCCAAGGATTAATTCAACTTTCAGTAAGTTTTGTCCACTTAGGTAATAACAATTTAATTGGCGCTAAAAACTTATTGCAGAAATGCCAAAATAAATTTGATGACTATGAAGGCCTTCACCGCGGCATTAATATTGCAGAGCTTAAGTCGTCTATAGAGGCTGTTGAAATAGTATACAGTGAATTAAAAGATGTTAGAAAATTCGACTGGGACCTTGTGCCAGTTTTGAAAGGATAATATGAAGAATATTGCATTATTTGTAAAAGATTTTCAAAAAGGAACGGAACTTTCAAATCGTTTAGTTGATCATAAGTTTAACATTACTTTTGCTGAATCGATTTATGATTTACCTGATCATTGTGAAATTGGTATTATTGATTTAGATAATGAAAAATATGGGAATATAGAATTTATAAAAGAATTGAAAAATCAAAGTGGTCTCACTTTAATTGGATATATGGATAAAGTAAAAAAAGGTTTTTACGATGATTTTATATCTGCGGGCTGTAATATGATAATTCCTAGTGCATCTATATCAAAAAATTTAAAAAGTCTAATAAATGAAATAATAAAGTGAGAGAAACTGTATCTAATAAAAGAGATAGGGCTCAAGATATAGTCAATATTCTTAAAAAAAATTATCCTGATTCAAAATGTTCGTTAAACTATAGTTCTCCACATGAGTTATTAGTAGCTACAATTTTATCAGCACAATGTACCGATCATAGAGTAAATCAAGTCACACAAAAATTATTTAATAAATATTTGTCACCTTTAGATTTTGCTTATTGTGATGTAAGTCAATTAGCTAAAGATGTACACTCCTGCGGTTATCACAATCAAAAGGCTCAAAATATACAATCATCAAGCATAACCATTGTTGAAGAATATGGTGGTGAAGTGCCAGATAAATTAGAGGATCTAGTTAAGCTGCCAGGGGTGGGAAGAAAGACTGCTAATTGTGTTCTAGGAGAAGTATATGATGTACCTTCAATGGTGATTGATACACACATGATTCGTATCATGAACCTCCTAAAGTTTGTAAGCACAAAAGATCCCAAAAAAATTGAATTTGATCTAATGAAATTATTTGATGAGAATGTATGGGTAAAGCTCACACATATGATTATAAATCATGGCAGAGAAGTATGCATTGCAAGAAGGCCAAATTGCAATGAATGCGTAATTGTACCGTATTGCCCATCAGCTCAAATAAATAATTACTAAGTATTATTGACGTATAACTAAATTCATAGATAACAAATAGTTGTACTATACAAATAAATGAAAAATCTATTTATAACAAAATTGTTTTACTTTAATGCTGCTCATCAATATGGGCATAAGGATTGGCCCGATCAGAAAAATCTTGATGTTTTTGGACCTGATTCCAAAGTTCATGGACATAACTATACTTTGGAAATAATGGTGACTGGAGAAGTTGATAAAGAAACGGGTTTTATTGTTGATTTGGGTCATTTAAAAAATATTGTAAATAAACATGTTATAGATGTTTTAGACCATACTCAGTTTGAGAAAGAGATTGATTGGTTTCGAGATAAGCAACCTAGCTCTGAAAATTTGGTACAATTTATTTGGTTGCAAATAGCGTCCAGAATTGAAGGAGCGGCTTTATATCGAGTTCGATTAAAAGAAACTCCAACAATATTTACAGATTATTACGGAGAGTAATATTAATGGAGTTCAAAGAAAAGCTTTTCTTACTATTGAGCAGTATTTTTTTAACATCTCTTGTTGTCGGCAATATTATTGGGACTACTAAGTTTGTAAATGTTTTCGGATTAACTGTACCTGCAGGAACACTCGCATATCCCTTTACTTTTTTGGCCACAGATCTTATTTGTGAACTCTATGGAAAAAAACGAGCACAAGTTTTAGTCTGGGTTGGCTTTTCTATGAATTTTTTTATGTTAGGACTAATGATGTTGGGCCATTATTTAAAAGATGCATCGGGTGTCTCAGGCGCGACTTCCACATTCGAAAGTGTTTATGGATTTATGATAGGTAATGTTATCGCTTCAATGTTTGCATACTTGGTTGCGCAATCAGTAGACGTAAAATTATTTCATTTTTGGAAACATTTAACAAAAGGCAAGCATTTGTGGCTTCGAAATAATTTATCAACAGTAGTGAGTCAATTAGTTGATACAACTGCGATTTTATCGGTTCTTTATATAGCAAATAATTTAGGAGATAGTGTTCGTACAATTAGTGATCTTATCAGTCTAATAATAGCCTCTTACTTATTCAAATTCTGTATTGCATTATTAGATACACCTTTATTTTATATTGGTGTTTGGGGATTGAAAGATAAGGTTTCACGGGATTTAGTTTTAGAAAGTTAATTTATTAAAGGGGAAACTTAATGACCAAGAATTATGATAGATTAGAATCCTTAACAAAAGAACTACTTCAGTTAATTGGTGAGGATGTAAGTAGGGAAGGTTTAATAAAAACACCTACAAGAGTTGCTAAAGCATGGGATTATTTTTCACAAGGGTACCGAACTAATATTGATGATGTTATTAATGATGCAATATTTAATGAGGGATGTAAAGATATGATAGTCGTAAGAGACATTGAATTCTTTTCGTTATGTGAGCATCACATGATTCCTTTCTTTGGAAGGGCACATGTTGGATATCTACCAGGTGGTAAGATCATTGGGCTATCAAAAATCCCCAGGATAGTTGACATGTTTTCAAGGAGACTTCAGGTGCAGGAAAGATTAACAGATCAGATTGCTGATACAATACAAAAAATATTAAATCCAATAGGTGTTGCAGTTGTCATGGAAGGAAGGCATCTATGTATGCAAATGCGGGGAGTTGAAAAACAGAATAGTTTGGCTTCCACATCTGCAATGTTGGGACAGTTTCGAAAATCAGCAGAAACCAGGTCGGAATTTTTAAGCATTATAAGTAAGTAAATGGATAAAAGCTTATGACGAGTTTTGACATAGTTGTCTTAGGTGGAGGACCTGGAGGCTATGTATCAGCAATACGTTCTGCTCAATTAGGTAATAAAACGGCGATAATTGAGCAAGATCAATTAGGCGGTGTATGCCTTAATTGGGGTTGTATACCAACTAAGGCACTTTTAAAAAGTGCAGAAATTCTTCATTATGTAAAAAATAGTAAGGAATTTGGCATTCATATTCCTAAATATGATATTGATTTTCTTCAAACAGTTAAGCGTAGCAGAGATGTGTCCCAGCGTCTATCAAAAGGAATAGAATTTTTGATGAAAAAAAATAAAATAAAACATATTGTTGGCAAAGGAACGCTTAAATCAGCATCTGATATTTCAGTTACAAATGGGACAAAAAAACAAACTATCAAGGCGAAGAAGATTATTATTGCAACAGGAGGTAGGCCAAAAGAATTCCCTGGGGTAGAGTTTGATGGAAAGAGTATAATTACATCTAAAGAGGCTATGATGCTCGATTCTCCTCCAAAAAAAATAACTATTATCGGGGCTGGACCTATTGGTGTTGAATTTGCATATTTTTTCAATGAATTTGGTAGTGAGGTCCATTTGATAGAAATGATGCCAAATTTATTACCAAATGAAGATATAGAAATTTCTAAAGAGTTAGAAATAAATTTTAAAAAATCAGGAATTCATACTTATACAAATACTAAGGTTTCCAGTATTAAAAAATTGCAGAAAAATGTTAAAGTTGCTATCGATAAAAATAAAACATCAAAGATTATTAATACCAATACAGTCTTGGTTGCTACTGGTGTGAATGGAAATATTGAAGGGATTGGTTTGGAGGATATTGGAGTAAAAACAGATCGAGGATCAATTGTAATTAATGAATTCAATGAGACATGCGTATCAAATATTTATGCAATTGGTGATGTCTCTGGTCCTCCTTGGTTAGCACATGTAGCCTCTGCTCAAGGTCATGTCGCTGCTGAACATGCTTCAGATAAAAAAACTCATCCAGTAGATTATAGCATTGTTCCAGGTTGCACTTATTGTCAACCACAAGTTGCTTCCCTTGGTCTAACTGAAAAAGCTGCTAAAGCTTCTGGATATAAATTAAAAATAGGTCGCTTCGATTTTCGTGGTAGCGGGAAAGCGCTGGCATCAGGGCATCCCGCAGGTTTTGTAAAAATTATTTTTGATGAAAAATATGGCGAATTACTTGGATGTCATATTATAGGAAATGATGCTACAGAATTAATTGCAGAATTGACCTTGGCAAAGGCTTTAGAGACAACTTGGCAAGAAATTGCTATAACTATGCATGCACACCCTACTCTTTCTGAAGCTATCATGGAAGCAGCTCAAGATGCATTTGGGCAGAGTGTTCATAAGTAAATGAAATCAACTATAAATATATTGGATCTTGGAAGAATGGGTTATAATTCTGCATGGGATATTCAAAAAGAGTATCATCATAACGTTCTATCAGGCAATGAACCAGATACTCTTATTTTTGTTGAACACGATCCGGTCTATACTTTAGGAAAAAATGCCGATGATAATCATCTTCTTCAATCAGCATCCAAAGATGCACAAGTTTTTCGTATTGAACGTGGTGGAGATATAACATTTCATGGCCCAGGGCAAATTGTAGTATATC
>Ga0207989_1000178_pt1 | contig 36372 bp, 31 predicted proteins | sample ETNtaG_7_FD_185777 | JGI IMG/M metagenome (GOLD analysis project Ga0207989, IMG submission 185777) | Marine microbial and viral communities from oxygen minimum zone, Eastern Pacific Ocean - ETNP201406SV65 (SPAdes) (version 2) | ecosystem: Environmental > Aquatic > Marine > Oceanic ... | reverse complement strand
GTATTCCATCAGGTGGTCTGAGCCACCGACGAAGATGGGGTCATCACCTCGCATATCGAACACTACGGGAACTGTCCTGTGGCCAGTCTCCATTACAACCTGCTTGCGGAGGCCCTCGAAGTTGTCTAGATTCACTTCGGAATAAGTCAGTCCCTTCGAGTCAAGGGTCCTGAATGCCCTAGTACAGTAAGGGCAGACCGTCTGTGTGAAGACTAGGAAGTCCTCTTCTGCTGCCTCGATCATCTCATGCAGCTGTGACAGTGTCGCCACCCCCATCTTCCCCATCCCACCATGCAGATTCGCCTAAGTCGGCATCCATGACTCCGTCATCCTCGGATTTGTTCTCAAGAACCCGATTGCACTCGTCAGGATCGATGAATACGAGGAATACCACGGTAATCATGGTAAGTGCAGCGCCCGCATAGATTGCAGTCGCGTAGTCATTATCGAAAATCTCCAGCATCCTCCCTGTGAAGGTGTAGGCCATCACGGCTGAAAGGTTGAACATCGACATGTAGGCTGTGAATTGGGTGCCACCCACCTTGCTCCAGGTCATCTTCATCGCTACGGCGATTACGCAAATCCAAGCAACTCCATTGATCAAACCGCGGATAATCAGGTATGATGTCATGATTACTGTGTTTGTCCAGAATGGTTGTAGTACTGCCAGTATTGCGTTTGACAATGCAAGGCATGTGAATCCAATCATTGCAACCCTCCTAACACCGAACCTGTCACCAAGCATCCCACCGGAGATTTGCCCGATCATCGTGGCAAAGATCACTACGCCGCCGACTATGACGTTGTACTTCTCCTGCTCCCAACCTGCCCTGTTGATGAAGATGTCAAGCACGATCGGATCCACGAACAAGTACAGCTCAGAGAGCAGGCACAGGAAGATAAGCAAGAAGGACGATCTAAGTGAGAATGCCTTTGTGAGGTTGAAAGTGGTCTGCGCGAGCGTTCTTCTTGCCCCAAATGGAAGCAAGGAGAACGGGTTAGGAACCTTTGGAATGGAGAATGCCCGAGAGAGCATCGAGACTACTACTGCAAGGACTAAACCCCCGAATGCATATTTCTTTGCAGTATCATATCCCGAAACCGTTAGATCCACTGACAGAATTGCATACAACAGGCCCAGAACAAAGATCGACAGCGATACAATGGTAATAAGAGAGGTGAGGGATATCTTATCGTCAAATGTCGATTTTCCAACTGCCTTTGCTGCCCACCACCTCGACTCTTCCGGGTCTTCCCAGTATAGTACCTCGTCGACCGCTACGATCTCTACAGAATCGCCCGAAGAAGCACCACCTGAATCCTTGTCTGACTTACCAGACCATGGGAATAGTCGAGTTCCTGGCTTCTCGTAGAGGAAGAGGGGCATTAGCATTATCAGAAGGAGAAGGGGGAGTTGAACGGATAGCATCCCTCTAATTCCAATCTTGGTGGCGAATCCTCCCAAAACCGCGCCCCCGATGATCATCCCTGCTCGCTTAGATGCGAACATATACCCGTTCGCCTTTGAGACCTCATCATCTTGGAGGACGTCAACTGCAAGAGCGTCGGTGCTAACGTCTTGGAGAGATGCGAATATATTGTGAATGAATAGAAGTTTTATCACCAAACCTAGTTCATTCTTCAAGTCTGGAATTAGAAGAAGCGTTCCGATGGAGACAGCCATGCCGAACTGGGCGAAAATTATCCATAGCCTCCTAGAGCCAAATTGAGGCAGATTTACCGTATCAATCACTGGTCCCCAAATCCACTTGAAGGTCCAAGGGAGGGCAATTGTGGCGAATAGGGTGGCAATCTCTTGGGGAGTGAGGCCATTGTCGGCCAGGTATGCTGCGAAGGCTACTGAGGCGAAGCCCCAGGGGAGGCCCTGGGCAAAGTAGAGGACGCATAGGGAGACCATCCTCCTGAGTCTGTTCTCGGTCAGACTCTTTCCTTCGAACCACTCCTCGAGTAGTTGTTCTCTATTGAAAAGTACAAATCCAACCAATATGGATATCATCAGCCCTACACCGATAATTAGGATGTTGGAACTGCTCGAACCTCCTGACCCACCGCCGGATGTCGCGGGTTGGTCGAGTAGTATTACTCGACGGGCATCTACTGGGGAGATATGCTCATCGTCGACGACAAGCCTGGCGAAAATGGTAGAGTTTCCTGACTCTTGATGAGGATCTAGTCGGATGCTCCATATTGACCAGTCTTCCAATGGTGAGTCGTCCTCTGCCTCCTTCCATTCCCCTCCTCCGACACGAATCTCGACCCTAGTTGTTGACTGCCCGATCCCTGCTCCTGATGAGTGGCCGTTGATGTAGCTCTCGTTGCCGACTTCTTGCATTGTCTCCATTTCTATTGAGACATTGAGGGAACGGTCGATGCTCCCTGCGGCCTCAACAAAGGCAGTAGGATCTGCCTGACCGTATCCAAACTCATTGTCTGGTCTGCTCTCAAGAATGCTGCAGTCGTTGAATCCCGGGTCATCGAGGAGCTGGACGTCCCTCTCTATCGAATGTGCTGCTATTATTGACTTGAATTCTGCAGGAGTCAGATCTGGATTAGCTTGGACCATCAATGCAGCGATTCCTGCCATTAGGGGAGTGGCCATGCTCGTTCCTGACTTGCTGGTGTACCCATCCTGAGTTGCTGCGTCGGGAGCCATGATGTCGGAGCCGATTGTTGCAACATCCGGTTTTACCCTGAGATCTGAAGTGTACCCTCTGCTGCTGTATATTGCGAGTCCTAGGTCCTTGTCCAGGCTGGCAACTGTAACGGGCAATTGCGCATCACCGGGGCTATCTATCGTGTTACATCCAGCTAGGGTTGCCCCGCCGAATTCGTTCCCAGCTGATAGGGTCGTGATGATTCCGGCCTCCACAACCATGTCCATCTGACGACTCCATGCCGAGTTCCCATCGTTATCCACATGGAGCTCGAATTGCTGTTCGCCCAAGGAAGACGTGACAATGTCGATCCCGTACTTTTCCTTGTTGTCAATCGCCCACTGGGCCCCTTGCATCACATCCTCAATATCGCCATCGCAGCAACCGAGGATGTTGATCAGATAGGCCCCTGGGGCAGCTCCGACATACCGTAGGCCAGTTACTGGATCGGTCTGACCGCCTCCGGAGCCAGCGGCAATCCCTGCAACGTGGCTGCCGTGAGTTCCTGAGTCATAGGAGGTGGACGGGTCTTGCTCCTCGTCGGTGAAGACCGCGTCGAAGAATGCTATTATCTTGGGATCGCAGTCTGCTGGAATGGGCTGTGGATCTGGATCCAGTGGATCTGGCTCGGGAGGATCATCGATGCATGTGAATGGATCGTCGTCCATGTCGTTGAGGCCTTCGTGATCGCCCCGGACCCCTGTGTCAAGAATGGCAATTACTGAACCGGTTCCATCGAGGCCGAAGTCTTCCCAAACTGTGTCAACCCCCATATTGGGGACTGCCTCGTGCATGTTGGCCTCGGCGAGCCCTAGATCCTCGACCATCACGATACCATTCAGGGACCTGATGCCTCCTTCGTCGATGATCGGTGCAATTGGTGATGTGCCAGAAACCGTGTTCAAGTAGCCGAATCTGAAGGTAACTTTGACCCCAAGTGACTCTAGTGCTGAGACGTCGGCATCTGTCGGGTGGTGGTCATAGTCGACGAAAATGCGAGCGCTTCCCTCTGGAGCCCTCTTCCACCAGTCTCTCTGGGTTTGCTCTGGTTGCTCAATCAACCATTCCAGCCTGTCATCAAGGGAGTTGGAATCCTTGTCTCGGCTCCAATGAGTCCACCAATTCCAGTGGATGTCCGACTCTACGCTAGGAATCCAGTCGCCATTTGCATCGAATCCCCCATGCCGTGATGGTTCGACGGAGATGGACGAGGATGCCAAAGGTGCGATTAGGACCAATAAGGCGAGAGAGGCGAACATATGACGGCGGTCGGCCATGTATGTTCGGGCAAATGGTCATGTTTGAGATTTCGTACTACATCAATTGTGAAGAATGACTCCTTTGTCTTCAAAATCCCAATCAATTATCTCCCATTCCGCTCTTTCTATTGCCTGTGTAACTTCTTCCCGACCTGTGGGGGAGCACAGAATAGCTGAACACCCCCCTCCACCAGCCCCCAACGCCTTCCAAGCTACAGCTGAGCCACTGTCGATGAGTGGTTCCACGACATTGCGGAAAGGATCATGGATTGACCGATCAATCAAGTCTACGCCCTCGCAGATTTCCTTCAATGAGCCAACCACCATGTCTCGGCGGTCTTGCTGGAGCCCGTTTGCCATCACCCTGGCTGCACCCCTAATCTTGTGTAGGCCATTGATTACTTCCTGTTCTCCGTTTGAGTATCGAGTCCACACTGATTCTTGCATTTCCCCGGAATTCCTGCTTTTCCCCGAGAATGAGATGACGAGATGCTTCTTCAGCCAATTCATTGATGACCTCATTGGCTCAAATGGCATTCTCTCGACCGAATCTCCGATGAACAGCAAGTGGTTGAAACCCCCGATTGCTGAGGCCCACTGATCTTGCCTCCCACAATAATTCCCGGATTCCGATTCGAGAACAAAGGCTTCCTCTGCGAGTACCTCGGGATTCTCTATTTTCTCGGGGGCAGTAAGCGCAGACAAGGCGACATTCATGGCTGAACTAGTTCCCAATCCGGAACCCCGATGCACTGGAAACTCAAACTCTGCCTTGGTATTGTCGGAGTCTGAGTCAGTCCGAGCAAACACTCTGAGGTTGATTGCGAAGTTCACTACCTCTCCTCCGAAGTCGCTAGGATATGGTCCGACGTCGGTCCAACCGCCAGCAAGGTCGACTCGGACAGGTGCCGAAGATGCGTTGGCTCCTGCCATCATTCCAGCGGAGATTGCCCCGAGACATCATTATTTCTAGACCGAAAGTATCGGGTATCGATGGCCCCTCCGCCTGACATGGATGACGGAGTTGCTAGGGTAATTTCCGCATTCAAGTCAGGAAATCCAGTGATGATCTTTGATTCTGACTTCAGAGAGAAGGAGACGGACTTACTATGGCCTGCAAAATCAGCTACTCCGGAAGTAATTAGGAGACTGAGGAAAGACTGTGGAGGGCTACTCTTCCTAGCAATAGGGAATGAAATTGGAGAGATGTTTGGGCTCCCTTGGCTACAGGACATCCATTCACACGATGCCTTGATTGGGGAGAATCCAGTACTTGGGCATCTAGTTACAAACGACCTACAGTATGATTCTAGATCGGCCTTCACTCTTTCTTTGAATCATAGAGAGACGTATACCGGGATTACCGATAGGGACAGAGCTCTGACGACAAGAAGGTTCGGAGAACTGTCTGGAGAATTGATTGATAGTGGTGCCAGGGGTGACTTCGCACTCTCTCAACTGGGCAAGGAATTCAGGACCCCTGGACATATCCCCGTGTGTAGGGAGTCTCCCGGGGGGCTCAAGACAAGGCAGGGCCACACCGAACTAGCCGTGTCGATAGCCAGATTGGCAGGACTGGTTCCCTGTACAATAGGTGCCGAGATGCTGGAGCCAGATGGAGATGGTGCATTGTCTTTGGACGGAGCAAGAGAATATGCGGCTAGATATGGCATTCCCATGGTAACCGGGGAGCAGATTTCCACTGCTTTCGATGAAAAGGATTAGGCGAAGATGTCAACGGGGTCTCCATGATGGTCAGAGTGATGGCAGTTGGAATATTCGACCTCCTCCATGCAGGCCATTTGCACTACGTTGAACAAGCAAAATCGCTTGGTGACGAGCTTGTTGTCGTAATTGCCCATGATGAGACCGTGAGGAATCAGAAGCACGAGCCAGTAACTGGTCAAGATTTGAGAAGGAGGATGGTGGAAGGACTGAAGCCCGTGGACAAGGCAATTATTGGGAATCCCCCTGGAGTTCCGATTTTCGAGATACTGAGGGAAGTGAAGCCTGATCTTATTGCCCTTGGTTATGACCAGAAGCACTCGATTGACGCAATTAGGTCTGGTCTCGACGATGCGGGTTTCGAAGACGTGGGGGTGACTCGAGTCGAGGGTCTGTCGGATGATCTAGACGGAACTAGGAAGATTATTGCAAGGATTCTAGATTTGTGGCCCAACACAGAAGGTGGCCCCTATGAGGAGGATTGAGCATGTTTACAGGAATTGTAGCTGGAACGGCACCCATTCTGAGAATTGTCGAAGGAGATGGTATTTGCACATTCACAGTGGACCTAGGAGATTTCGCAGAGGGACTTGAAACGGGAGCAAGCGTATCTCTGGATGGGGTGTGCATGACTGTGATTGGCATGGACTCGGGGCAGGTGACCTTTGATGCAATTACAGAGACCCTGGAGAGGACAACGCTGGCTGACAGAGAGGAGGGTGACCTCCTGAATGTCGAGAGGTCGATGAGGCTCGGTGATGAATTGGGGGGGCATATCCTATCTGGGCATGTAATGGGGACGGCTGAAATATTGGAGTCAAGAATGGTTGGCGAGGGAGTTGACCTAAGAATTTCCATTCCAGATGGATGTGCTCCATTCATCTTAGAAAAGGGGTTCATCGCCGTGGATGGGATGTCTCTGACTGTGGGGAAATGCGATGAAGGGGGGTTCATTTTACACATTATTCCAGAGACTCTGAGAATAACCACCTTGGACAGGAAGGCCGTAGGAGACAGAGTAAACATTGAGATAGACTCGAGGACCCAAGCAGTTGTGGAGACGATGCTCAGGATGGGTAAATTATGAATCTTGGAATTGTTTGTGGCTCATTTCATCGCGAAGAAGTAGAGAGGATGCTTGAATTCGCCAAAGATGAGGCGAAATCAAAGAATTTGCTAGTTCGGGATATTGTGTGGGTCCCTGGTTCTATGGAGGCGCCCCTCGCTCTTGACAGGATGCTCCAGAGTGAAGAAATCCAAGGAGCCATCGTTTTGGGGATTATTGAACGTGGCGAGACCGATCATGGGCTTGTAATGGGGAATTCTGTGACGATGTCGATAATTGAATTGCAAATCAAGCACAACAAACCCATCGGATTGGGAATAATTGGACCTGGTGCCGAGCCTGAACACATTGAGCCTAGGTTAGAGCCACATGCTAGATCCGCGGTTGGCGCAGTCGCAGCGATGTCTGGTTGAGGGGAACATCACTCGCCGGGGAGTCGCATCGAAGGCAACTCAGTTGAGGTAGCTGCTTCCATACCCTCGACGGTGATTAGTGGTGTCAGCTTTCCATTGAAAACTCCCGAGGCCCCTACGTAGAGGGAGAACTTCACGGCCATGGTCTCTGGAATGTCAGCAATCATCATGAAATCCATCTCGCCAAATGACCAATAGTATGCTTCCAGGGACCCCCCCATAGCTTCCACTATCCTCTCAGCTTCTTCCTTCCTCGCCTTGCCTCCGTCCTTTAGCAGACCAGCGGCACCTTCCTTAGTGTAGTTTCCAGAATACATGTATTTTGGCATGATTGGCCTATTGGTGGTTGTTATATTACGATTTCTTTCTCAATATTACTCGATTCAATGAGTCGATTTGACTGTCAAGATTCAAGGGATGCCTTACACCTCGGTGACTTATGGGCGAGGATGTCAGGAGCGTTATCATCGTTGGTTCAGGCCCTGCAGGGTACACTGCGGGACTATACGCGGCCAGAGCGCTGCTGGAACCTTTGATGTTCGCTGGATACATGTCTGGCGGACAACTAATGCTAACGTCTGATGTTGAGAACTTCCCCGGATATCCAAAGGGAATTGGCGGGCCCGAGATGATGATCGATATGAGGGAGCAAGCCGAAAGATTCGGGTTGGAGGTCCAAGACAAGAATGTGGAAAGAGTCGATCTTTCGCAACGTCCCTTCGGCGTCTGGGTAGAAGGAGAGGAGTTCAAGGCAGAATCGCTGATAATTTGCACCGGGGCAGAAGCAATTTGGCTAGGAGCGGAGGGTGAGGAGGAACAGAAGGGGCGTGGAATCTCGACATGTGCCACTTGTGACGGTGCTTTCTTCCGTGACGAGGAAATCATTGTTGTTGGAGGTGGAGATTCAGCAATGGAGGAGGCGATTTTCCTGACTAGGTTTGCTAGCAAGGTTACTGTCATCCACAGAAGGGAGGTTTTCAAGGCGTCGAAGGTGATGTATGAAAGGGCTGCTGAGCACCCGAAAATTGAGATCAAGACATTCAGGCAGGTGAAAAAATGGATTGCGGGTGATCAGGGCCTCACCGGTGCAGTCCTAGAGGACCCCAGGGATGGTTCTGAGGAGGAGATTAGTTGTGCTGGCGCATTTATTGCAATAGGGCACAAGCCAATTACCAGTTTCCTCGAGAGTCAGTTGGAAACTGACTCAGAAGGATACATAGTCCACAAGGAGAATACAATGACTGCAGTCCCAGGAGTATTTGCTGCAGGGGATGTTGTCGACAAAAGATATCGGCAAGCGATTACTGCTGCTGGAATGGGATGCCAGGCCGCAATAGACGCAGAAAAGTGGTTGGAAGAGCAAGATTGAGGACCGAAGGTACCTTGATTGGATGCCCTTTCACGATGACAATGTCAGACTACCTGAACCCAGAGCAAAGGGAGAGGTACGCAAGGCACCTAGTTCTCCCGGGGGTGGGGGGGGAAGGTCAGGAGAAATTACTCAAATCATCGGTTCTGGTGGTGGGAGCAGGAGGCCTGGGATCTCCAGCATTGATGTATTTGGCTGCAGCCGGAGTCGGCAGAATAGGCATTATCGACAATGATACGGTTAGTTCATCCAATTTACAGAGACAGATCATCCACAATGTTTCTTGGGTTGGCAAGTCCAAGGTTGAGTCTGCTTCGAACTGGATCAAGGGGCTTAATCCCGATATTGATGTGATTGGGATGGATGATAGGCTGACTCAAGGGAATTCACTGGAAATATTTGGCGATTATGATGTAATTATCGATGGAACGGACAATTTCCAATCTCGATATCTAATCGGTGACTCCTGTGAGATACTGGATAAACCTTGGATTTTCGGCAGTATCCATAGATTCGAGGGGCAGGTCTCTACGTTCAACCTAAACGATGGGCCGAATTATCGTGACCTGTTTCCCACTCCACCCCCTCCAGAATTGGCGCCAAATTGCTCGGAAGCTGGCGTTTTGGGCGTACTGCCTGGACTGGTTGGAACAATTCAGGCCTCTGAGGCAATCAAAGTAATCCTAGGCATTGGAGAAAATCTGATCGGGAAACTGCTGGCCATTGATGCTTTGACGATGGAAATGAGATTACTATCATTTTCGAAGAATCCAGAAAGAGTTAGAGTCACAAGACTAGGAGGTTCGATAGGCAGAGATTTTGAAGAAATTGGTGCGAAGGATCTTTTCGAACAGAGACAGGATGGTTGGAAACCATTCCTTCTTGATGTTAGAAGAGCACATGAGGAGGCTATTGCTTCGATTGAAGGCACGGATGCGAGAATAATGCATCTTGAGATTCCTAAGAGATTATCTGAACTTCCAACGGGAACGGACATCGTTGTATACTGCCGAAGTGGCCATAGATCTGCTGCTGTGGCTAGATTCATCATAGAATCTGATTTGGAAATTGGACGTGTTTTCAACTTGACTGGGGGCATACTCTCTTGGTCTGACAATGTGGATCAAAAAATAGTCAAATATTAATGTGGTATTATCACTTTCAATATACTGTTCTAATGTGGTAATTTATCATTTAATTACTAATTTTTTTGATTTGTTCTAAGTAATGTGGTAACTATTCTTACAGTACAATGTTTTAATGTGGTAAAATTAAGATAATTTGGAAATTCTCTAACGGAAATACCACATTAAACAATTAATTGTGGTGAAATGTCCAAAAATATGGCCAATATTGTTGTACTATACCTACTCGGGCAATCATGGTATTGGTGAGAATAGGGATTTGGAAGTGCCCCGAATGCAGCCTTCACCAAATTTGGAAAACTAGGCACAATAATGCGAATAAATTAGACAGGAAGTGTTCCAAATGCGAAAAAAGGGTTAGGACTACGCTGGATAGATCATCCTCTGGCAAGGGAAGAACGAGGAGTGTGGAGATATGGGAAAGAGAGCCGCGTACTAAGATTAGCGATCTAGAAGAGGAGGTTTCCAGAAGAAACGCCGGACTTTCTCTGGGTGAAGAAACACTGCATGACCTTTCTTCCCATGATGACCCACAATCGCTTCTGCCGAAGATTTGGGGTTCTGGTTGGAAACCCGAGTCTCCCCTGGAATTCCCACAAAGAGTCTCGTCTGGGCATGTCCGAGATGAGTTATTGGGATTCATTGCGGAAAGACATGATGGTCATTTAGGCATGGTTTCAGACTGTTGGAACAATCTGAAAATGCCAAATTACCTAGATGGCAGAAGTTTTCACGAATTCGCAGAATTGCTGGTTTCTAAGTTAGCGATGAGGTTCTCAGAACGACTTCTTGGCCCAAATCTCTCGTCTTTGGTCAAAACTGAGATTATCCCCCGAAGAACAGGTGAGGTTTTCTTAGAAAGGAGGATGGAGAGATTCCTAGTCGATGTTACACTTTGCATGAGGAGGATTGCCCATTATCACTCAATTACAGTGGAAGATAGGCTACAATGGCAGAGATGGATGATCAGAACAAGATTAGTTGATGAACAGCTGAAGGATCTGTTCGCATCTGGATTGCCGACTCCAGATGGTGGTACTTTCGGAGGGAAGGGTTTCAGATCAACTTGGCAAGAGGGCGTGGCAGCTTGTGCTACTGCGATGAATCGCGCGATTGATCTTCCCGAGGGGGAGCGTCAAAATGCAGACGTGGTAGCACCGATGATTCGGGATATGGGGCTTGCTCTAGCCATGGGGCAGACTCCGATTGAAGTTCTTGCAGCCCAAATGGGGAAGGCTGATTCTTACATGGATGGGGGCATCGAAGGGAGTGGGGGGCGTGACCTACACATTGGGAATTGGGAGAAGAGGGTCCTGCCCCCAACAGCACCCCTGCCAATAGCAAGTGCTACTACAACTGGGGTGGCGTTGGCTGCAAAACAACTTGGCGTGAAGAGATTTCATTTGGCTCCTGTCGGAGAGGGATGTAGCAGTAGCGGAGAGTTCTGGGAAGCAATGAATTTCGCTGGAGTACGTGGACTTCCAATTTGCTTTATGATTCAGAATAACCAGATTGCCCTTGACACGTTCAATTCGGCACAATCTGGAGCAGAGACTTTTGGAGACAAAGGGCACGCAATGGGGATACCATCGTGGACCATTGATGGTGCTGATCCAGCAATGTTCTACGCATCCTCTGCAGTAGCAAGAGAGTTCGCCATAGTGGGTTGTGGGGCTTCTCTGATTCATGTAGAGACGATGAGGGGGTGTGGTCATGCACATCATCACGACGATCTGTATCTCGGAGCGGCGAGTGGGAATCCTCCTGGTTATGTTGATCGTGAGTTGCTTCGGTACTGGTCCGAGAAGGACCCCCTTCCAAATCACAGAGAATTGCTGATTAAATTGGGCGTTGGTGAACAAAGGCTGAATCGAATATTACAGGAAGAGGAAGATTATGTCGCAGCGGCCAGGAGTGAGTTGGAAGAAATGGATTGGCCCGAGGGCAATTCAGTAGTGAAGGGTGTTACCTCGCTGTTTGACGCAACAAGCCATGAGAACCAACTAATTAGGATCGATCGAGAGGGCGATGTCCCAGAAGCTGTTCTAAGATCTGGAGAATACGGAATCGAGTTTTCAGAGGCTCCAAACTCATGGACATTCAGTAGATCGATACAGAATGCCATGGCGACTCTGGCTGAACAATTTGGAGAAGAGATGTTGTTCATGGGAGAAGATATGGAAGTTGCTGGGGCTTTCGGAATGAATCTGGGACTGAAGGCAAAGGGACATCAATCGAAGCTTCTCGATATGCCACTCTCCGAGGCAATAATCATTCATTCAGCAACAGGAGCCGCATTAGGGGGTATGCGCCCCATGGCAGAGATTCAATTCGGTGGTTTTGCTTCACTAGCAATGAATCCACTGGTAAACAATGCAGCTCAACTAAGATGGAGGTGGGGTGCTGAAGTGCCTCTAACTGTCAGAATACCACTAGGGGCAAAGACCCGAAGTGGCCCATTCCATGCAAATATGATTGAGTCGTGGCTGACAAATGACCCTGGCCTGGTAATTGTCTCTCCAAGCAATCCACAAGATGCGTATGATCTTCTGATTGAATCACACCATCTGCCGGATCCAGTCGTCTACCTTGAGCACATTGGGCTATACGGACTGAGAGGGGGGATGACTGGTTGGGGCAAGTCAATCAATCAAATCGTTGACACGAACTCTGTTCAGGAGAGGCTTGAAAGTGGAAATAGTTCCATTGGAACTGCTCGAATAGTTCGTGGAGGGAAAGACATGACAATAGTCACGTGGGGGGCGATGGTTCATGTTGCACTGGATGCGGCGGAAGAGGCATCGAGGAGAGGGGCGGAAGTAGAGGTGGTGGACCTTAGAACACTTGTTCCGTTTGATTCCGAGACTTGTATCAACTCGGTATTGAGAACCGGGCGCCTAATTGTTCTACAGGAGTCGCAATGGACTGGGGGGTTCGGACACACAGTGTCTAGCAGGATTGTGGAAGAGTCGTTCTGGAGGATGGAGGCACCCCCGATTGTAATTGGGGCTTTGGATACACCAGTCCCCTTCTCACCAACTCTGGAGGATCACACCATACCAAGCGTGGGGGTAGTCGTTAGGCATATTGAGAGAGCGTGCGCTTGATGTTTATTGCTTACAGGGATTAGCAAAGAGTAATTTGTGGAATGTCGCGGGAATAGAATATGGATGGGACTCTAGTCGACGTTCTGTTCGTTCTTTCTGGTTTCGCATTCCTAATGGGAGGAGGAGAAGCATTGGTCCAAGGGGCGACGAGGATTTCACAGAATCTTAGTGTCTCGCCCCTAGTTGTAGGGTTCACCGTAGTAGCAGTGGGAACTTCTCTCCCCGAGTTGGCTGTAGCAATAGAGGCGATTGGAAATGATGCCCCAGACATAGCAATTGGAGGGATACTAGGATCGAATGTTGCCAATGTAATGCTCGTACTTGGGACGGCAGCAGTATTGGGTGCTAAGTCAGAAAGCGGAGAAGACGTGAAGAGGGATGCCGTGGCAGTAATAGTGGCTACTATTTTCATGGCTATTTTCGTATTTAGAGGTGAGGTCCCCCTATTTGGTGGGGTTGTAATGCTATCTTGCCTACTCGCATACTATTACTACACATACACTAGAGCAATAGCTGGGGATGACGAGTATGAGTTCGAAGACTCGTGGCTTCCAAGAAACATGTCTGTCGCAATTCCGGCTTGCATAATTGGTGGGGCAACGATATGGTTGGGAGCAAAGTTGTTGGTGGATGGATCGACTAGCATTGCAGAGACGTTCGGAGTCTCGGAGGCGGTAATTGGCCTCACAATTGTTGCTCTGGGGACATCATTGCCAGAGCTTGCTGTTACGGTAGTAGCAGGCCTCAGGGGGCAAGGGGGAGTAGCCGTAGGAAACGTTCTCGGCTCTAACGTAATGAATATCATGGGGATAGTCGGAATCGCCAGCATTTTCGGAGGCGGGATAGCCGTCGATAGTGAATTCACTAGAGACATACTGGTAGTAATCGCAACTTCGGGTTTCGTGGTAACGGCATTTCTTAGAGGCAAGGAATTCTCAAAAACTGTTGGTTCGTTGATGATTCTCACCTATCTTTCTTACATGACTTATCTCAGTGGATTACTAGATGCATTGGTATAGCACTATTACGAAGCCTGGTAACGGAATATCATGGGGTTGCCTCGGATCGAGTGCGTTATTCTTGCAGCCGGCTCTAGTAATAGGCTAGGGAGAGATAAGGCGCTAATTCGGATTGGTGCCGGCACATTAGTGGAGTGGTTGTCAGAAAGAGTCTCGAATCGAGGAGTTGATGTCACTGTGGTGGCAAACAAGACGAACCTTGGAGAGATATCTGCCAAGATTCCAGAATCTAATGTAGTTGAAAATACAGAACCTCAGAAAGGGAGGACTGGATCTCTTAAGGTCGGAATCTCAAACATTGATTTCTCAAAGGGGCCAAACTACAGATTGCTCGTAGTACCAGTGGATAGGCCTGGTTTCTCAGATTCCACACTGGAAAGGCTAATTGGATCGGAAGAGAGCTGCTGTCCAATGCTAGAAGGAAGAGGGGGCCACCCTTTGCTATTATCTCTCGATGATGTGGACAGGGTCAGAGGGAGTTCTGAGGATACACCTCTGAGGGAAATCGTTGATCCGGTCAGATTCGAAGTCATTGACAGGACTCTCCACCTAAATATTGACACTCCATCGGACATTGAAGAATTGGAACAGAAGTTAATTCCATTGTTGAAGAAAATTGAAAAGTACAATTTCAACCCAGAACCGTGAATCCCGAAGATTTGCTGGACGGTTTCAGCCCGATTGAGCAGGCATTGATGGCTGGGATTTTCACCTGGTTAATGACCGCAGCAGGAGCCGGGCTGGTATTTTTCTTTCACGAAATAAACAGAAAGGCCCTTGATGGGATGCTAGGTTTTGCTGCCGGAGTAATGATTGCAGCGAGTTGCTTCGGACTTCTAGGTCCAGCAATCGATCAGACAGATGGAGAGGGGCTTTCGAAGGTACTGCCCGCTGCATTCGGATTCGTAATGGGTGGCGTATGTATGAGGGCAATCGATGCTTTCCTCCCTCACCTTCATCCAGGAGCCCCTCCGGAAGAAACTGAGGGAGTGAAGACCAGTTGGCACAGAAGTAAGTTGCTGATATCTGCTATCACCCTGCATAACGTGCCCGAAGGTCTGGCAGTAGGTGTTGCCTTTGGAGCTGCTTCCTCTGGAGATGGAATTGGAACTGCTATTGCATTGACAATTGGAATAGGGATTCAGAACTTTCCCGAAGGAGCTGCGGTCTCAGTTCCATTAAGGAGAGAGGGTTTGTCAAAGAAAGAGAGTTTCTGGTGGGGTCAGTTATCTGCAATGGTGGAGCCAATTGCAGCTGTATTGGGTGCAGCTACCATAGTCTACGCTGACCCTATCTTACCCTATGCACTTGCATTCGCTGCAGGAGCTATGATTTTCGTAGTAGTCGAAGAGTTAGTGCCTGAGGCCCATAGGGGAAAAAATGGAGACATAGCCACTATGGGTGTAATGTTGGGTTTCACCATTATGATGATCCTGGATGTAGCGCTAGGCTAGTAATAGTAACTCCAAAGGCAGAGTGCCCAGTCAGGTGGGCGTGAGTATCGCCGTACTGTCTTGGACCCTAGAGAGGCTGAGAGCCGGAGAGAGGGTTGCAATTGCATCCGTAATCGAGGCTCAGGGCAGCGTTCCTGGAAAGCCAGGTGCGAGGCTCGCAATCAGCTCGTCAGGATCTAGGTTCGGAACCGTGGGTGGTGCTGGACTTGAGCTGAGAGTAGGTCAGAAGCTGGAAGATATGCTTGCCTCAGAGGATGTTTCGCATAGAAGGAAGGGCGGTTCTGTGGAGGTTTTCTTGTTACACAAAGATGGGAAGGGAAAAGAGGTGACAGCCCTGGACAGCCTATGTGGGGGGCGAGTGACTGTGTCTATGGAAGTGATTGACCCTAGGCCCCACATCCTGATTGCAGGGGGGGGACACGTAGGATTCGCCATTGCAAAGGTCTGCGATAACCTGGATTGGGCATACAGTGTTTTTGACATCAGAGAAGACTTCTGCAATGCCGAACGTTTCCCTAATGCTGAGGAGGCAATGTGTTGCTCAGTAGAAGAGTTGCTTCGTGAAGAGGATGAGGGATCTCTTCGAAGGTTCTCTGATGTACTTCTTCTGAGTCATGACTGGGGGGTCGATGAAGACTTGCTGATCGGACTCCTGAAGATTACAGGCGACAGTAGGAGGCCGAGGATTGGTGCAATCGGTTCGAAGAAGAAGTGGTCAGAATTCGAAAGGTCGGGAATCGAGAATGGGGTCGAAAAGAGGGTTTTAGACTCAGTTAGGTGCCCTATTGGTTTGGACATCGGGGCCGACTCTCCTGAAGAGATTGCAGTAGCCGTTTGCGCAGAAGTGCTTTCATTAGAGAAGGCAAACAACCCAACCTAAGTATGAAATTCGTAGTCAATTGCGAAGCACTGTGAAGACAGCCTCTGCACTCATTGCCGTGCTGATGCTATCGGCACCCCTGGTGGGGTGCCTTGGCGGTCAGGAAAAGGAGGTAGAAGACAATCTCTGGGTTGATGAAGGACTCGGTGCCTTTAGCGTCGTTGCTCCAGTCGACACAGGGATCAACGTGTATCACGACCACTTCTCCATGAACGATTCTTACCCTCAGTGGCTTCTTGACCAACTAGGGGTGAACATGGTGTGCAATATCACCAGTAATGGGACATGGCAAGAGAGGTATGAGGCAGATAGGGGGAATTGCTGGGACGTCATAGAATCTGGAGATATTGTATGGTTTAGGGGGACCAGAATAATCGGCACCACGCCCGATGATGATACCGATATACCAATTTTAGATGATCCCAGTGACGGACATGGAACAGCAGTTACTGGGGCCGTACTTAACGCAAATCCTGATGCGGTAATTTTCTTCGTTGAGGGATTCAGCGATGCTGCAGTACTAGCAGCAGCGAACCAACCATTGGTTGACATCATTACCACTAGTTTCGGTCCAATCCTCTCAGTTCCAGTTCCAGGGATTGAGGATGCAACCAAAGTGGCTGTGGTTCAAGAAAAGAAGATTCACACGGGGGCAGCAGACAACTCCCCCTCTCCAGCAATCCAAGACTCCACTGCAGGCCCCCCATGGAGCATTGGTATTTCTGGGTACGCAGAAGAGGATGATGACCAGAAGGAAACTATGAGTGGTTCATATCCAGACATTGCGGCCGACTGGACTCAGTTCTTGCCTAACCACGATGACATCGACGGCTACCATTGGACGTCAGGAACTTCTTTTGCAACACCTAGAACTGCTGGACTCCTCTCGGAGGTACTAGAAAATCTCAGGTCTGAATTTGGGGATCTTTCCTCTGGAGCAGATCCGGATAGCAGAATGGGTTTTATCGTGAATGGAGTCAATTTCTCATTGACAAATGATGATCTGCGGGATGCGCTAAATCTCTCTGCTTGGTATCCATCCTTTTCGACTTGGGACCCTCTATCCGGGACAACTCCGATCTCCCCAGTGGCTCCGTGTACCCAAGTTGGTTGGGGCGTTGTAAACGAGAGTAATGTTAGACCAATTATTGAGCACCTAAATGGAAGTAATGCAATGTCGCAGAGGCCATTTGATGTCGAGTTTTGTATGGAATCGAATCAGGACATCAGAGAAGCATACTGGAACTAGGGTTGGCAGTTAAATAGAAAAAAGGACTTGCGAGAGTATGAGAAAAGTCCTCCTCAGGTGGAAGGTCTCCTCCCTGAGCGGGATTGACGAGATTGATACTCTGATGGAGATCTGCGAAAGAATAGAGGTTCTTGGACATCTTTCAACAGAAGCTGATGGAGTCACCCAACTAGTCGAATTAAGAATTAATGAGGGGCATGTGCTTTCGGAAATCTCAGAGTTGGAAAGTTTTGAGGTGATTGAGGAACACGAAGAAGACGAAGGCGGCGTTCTTGTGAGCATTCGTTGCACTCATCCACTGGCATTATCGGCAGTTGGGTTGTCAAACATCTATGTCTATCCCCCATATGGAATTGACTCAAAAAATGGACTGGAATTCAGAATCTTCGGAATTTCGAGCTCAATACGTAGTTTCTTGGAATTCGTCAAAACAGTGATGCCCCCTGACACCGTTAGTGTGCAGACGATAAAGAACGGAGATGGGAAGAACTATGATTTCCTGACGGAAAAGCAGAGAGAGGTCCTAGAGCTTGCTGTTCGGAGAGGGTACTACGAAGATGGTTCGGAAGTCACTCTGAAACAACTAGCCGATGAGTTGGGGATAGCGAGAAGCACCATCGGTGAGCATCTAAAAAGAGCCGAGTCAGGGGCCGTAAAGAAGGCCGTCAATGATTTCAACTAGGTTTTGGTAGTAAACCGAATGCTCAAAGGATGAACTCGATTGGTCATAATGTGGTGCAGTTCCGACTCCCCATGCTCCCTCATCCCGATGAGGTCGAATGGAATGCCAACGTGAACGGAGAAGAGGCGTCAATTTTTATTGAGAGCAATGCAATTCTGCTTGATGTCCTGAGAGATAGGATCGGTAGTCTGGGGACCAAGCGTGGATGCGACATGGGGACTTGCGGATGCTGTTCTGTCCTCATCGATGGTGAGCCTAGATTGTCCTGCCTCACTCTAGCGATCGAAGTGGATGGGACCAGTATTACCACTGTTGAAGGACTAGCAGATGGGCATCATCTTCATCCTATTCAACAGACCTTCGCTGAATGTGGGGGCAGTCAATGTGGATTCTGTACCCCAGGTTTCCTAGTTGTAATTTCGGCACTACTTTCAGATAACCCCTGCCCAGATGAAGAGGAAATCAAGGATGCAATTGAGGGAAATCTTTGCCGGTGTACTGGTTTCCAGCAGATTGTAGACTCAGTGAAAGCGGCATCTGAGATTCTTGTCTCGGGGACTGGCGTTGAAGACTCAACAAGCGCCAAGAGCGACCCTCATCCAGGATTTGGTGGAAACTAATATGGCCAAGGAAGAGGACGAGGAAAATTCGGGAAGTGGTGACGAGATTATCGGATACCGACAACAGCCTGGAAAAATACCCTTTTCTAGACCCGGTTCCGGGGGTAAGAACAAATTCTCTGAGACGACTGACCCAGAAATGATTCCTAGTTCTCAGGGTGGATCTTTGGAGCAACCCTGGGGGCCCCACAAGCATGACGAATTAGTGAGTGGGCAGATAATTGGTAAACCGACTGCATTAGTTGATAGTTCCTGGAAAGTTACTGGGCGGGCCCACTACGGAGATGATGTTCGACTCCCAGGAGAGCTCATCGGGAGGATTGTGCGTTCCCCTCATCATTATGCGAGGGTCCTCTCTATAGACTGCTCCAAAGCACTTGAGTTGCCAGGAGTGATTTCAATTGCAACCGGCCAGGATGCGAAGAATCGATTCGGGGTCCTCCCAGTAACAAAGGACGAGCATGCAATGGCAGTCGAGAAGGTTCGACATGCTGGTGACCTGGTTGCTTGCGTTGCTGCAATCGATGAGGCTACTGCTAGAGAGGCGGAAAGACTGATTGAGGTAGAATACGAGATTCTGGAGCCAATCCATGACATGCGCAAGGGCCTGGAGGATAGTGAAGAGCCGATTCATGATCGTGGCAACTACCACATCGGCGAGTCGAACATCCAAAAGAGGGTCTTCCAAGAATTCGGAGACATTTCTGGTATGTCGCAGAAATCGGTCGCGAGCCACGAGAAAAGCTGGTTATTTGCTGGAGTGAATCACGGCTTCACGGAACCGCATGCAGTGGTTGCCGATTGGGATCCGTCTGGAAGACTGACCCTATACACACCACAACAAGTCCCTCACTACCTTCACAGAGCACTGGCCGATGTTTTGGAAATCCCCATGCACCAAATCAATGTGCATCGAACATTCGTCGGTGGTGGTTTCGGTGGGAAATCAGATCCGTTCCCTCATGAGATGTGCGCAGCCATTCTTGCGAGAAAATCAGGTAGGCCGGTGCGAATCACTTTCGACAGAGAGGAGGTTTACTGGGTCAATAGGGGTCGCCACCCATCCAGGATTGAAATGAACCTCCATGCTGACAAGGAAGGTAGAATCTGCGGGATTGAGACTGATGCACTGATTGATGGCGGGGCGTTCGCCTCCTTCGGCCATGTGACTACTTACTACAATGGTGTACTCCACACGGCACCGTATGAGATTGGGGCTTTCCACTACACCGGAGCTAGGGTTTGGACCAATAAACCGGCCAGTGGGGCTATGAGGGGACATGGGGCGGTAAACTCGAGATGTGCTGTAGAAGTAGGGCTAGATGACCTAGCCGAGGAGCTTGGTGTTGACCCGATAACACTCCGTCTGGCAAATCTACTTCCTCCCCATTCAGCGACAATTACTGGATTTAGGATAACCAGCATTGGAATGAGGGAATGCCTTGAGAGGGTGAAGAAAGAGAGCGGTTGGGACGAGAAATTCAGAAAGTTACCTCTGGGCAAGGGAATTGGAATTGGTTGTGGTTTCTTCATATCTGGGAGTGGTCTGCCCATACACTGGGACCCCAATAAATTCCCCCATGCAACAGTCCATCTAAAAGTGGACATGGATGGAGGTGTGACGGTACATACTGGTGCTGCAGACATTGGTCAGGGTTCAGATACCGTTGTTGCCCAATCGGTTGCCGAGGTATTGGGATTGCCTCTTGATATGATTCGGGTAAAATCCAGAGATTCGGATACTTCTCCGGTTGACCTAGGGTCCTACTCTTCCAGAGTCACATTCATGAATGCTAATGCTGCTATATCCGCAGCAATGCAAATCCGGGATGAGTTGCTTGATGCAACGGTGGAGATAACAGGGGCAGAAAGAAAAGGTTTGGTGATTGGTGATCGTAGGATTTTCCTGAAGGGTGATCCCGCAGTCGGCGTTTCATACCTAGAGGCACTGCACAAGGCACAAGAGGATCGAGGGGCACTGGTGTCATCTGGGGCATATAGGACGCCACCCATGGGAAGGACCCACAAGGGAGCAGCAGCAGGTCTGGCACCTGCATACTCCTTCTCGGCATATGTTGCTGAAGTAACTGTGGACGTAGAAACTGGCCAGACCAAAGTGGACAAAGTCTGGGCTGCTCATGATTGCGGGAAGGCCCTAAACCCACTGGCAGTGAAGGGTCAGATCATCGGCTCATGCCACATGGGTATGGGGCAGGTCCTTTCAGAAGAGATGCGATATAGCAGAAATGGGAATCTGATGAATCCGGATCTCCTTGACTACAAAATCCCGAGTGTTCATGAGATGCCCGAGGTAGTCCCTATTATCGTTGAATCCAATGATCCTGAAGGCCCATTTGGGGCAAAGGAAGCAGGAGAGGGGCCCCTTTTACCAATTCTCCCTGCTGTTTGTAATGCTGTTTACGATGCGGTGGGAGTCAGAACTTCGGAACTCCCAATGACGCCCGAGAAGGTTTTCAAAATGATTGAGAAGCGATGCAAGACTGAAGGGATTGCGAATCCGACAGACCTTGAATGCCCGTCTCTTGAGCACTCAGATTTGCAGACGATTCTCGAGAAGAGGAGTCATGAGCATAAGTCAAGGGACAGGGGAAGAAGGTTGGATGAGGAGAGGAGTGATTACTACAATGGCGCCCTATTCGGACTGGATCCGTCCACCCCTCCTGATGAAGTGGACCCTAGGTGGGAGGTCAGAGTAACTCCAAACGAAGAATATCTTGCGTCTCCTCGCCTTGCAGGGAGTGCTTGGAAGCATACCGAGAGGCGTCATCTGGGGGACGTAAAATGAAGATGCCCCCATTCAGGGTGCTTTCGCCGAAGAGCCTGGATGAGGCCCTTCTGATGTCACAAGAGCTTTCTGATTCTGGGGAAGATTTCGACTGGATAGCTGGGGGTACCGACCTCTTGCCTAACTACAAATGGCACATCAATGTGAAGAGTCACGTAATTTCACTATCTTCGATACCCGAATTACGAGAATTGAGTGAAAGTCACATCGGTGCGATGGTTAGCATTAGTGAATTGGCAGAAGGCGCTTCCACCCATCCAGTTCTAGCCAAGGCAGCAAATTCGGTTGCCAGCGTTCTAATCAGGAAATCTGGAACAGTTGGAGGGAACATTTGCTTGGATACTAGGTGCTACTGGATTAACCAATCAGAAACATGGCGAGAATCCATTGACTGGTGTCACAAGTGCGACTGTGGGACGGGTGCCGATTGCAGGGTTATACCAAATCAGAACACTCTTTGCGTTGCGACATATCAGGCAGATTTGGCCCCGGTTCTGATGTGTCTTGGTGCAACGATACATCTAGCCTCTCCGAAAGGAGTTCGATCTTTGCCGCTTTGTGAATTCTTTGAGTTGGACGGAATGAAAAGAAATATTCTCGGAAAAGGGGAGTTAGTGACTCACCTCACCATTCCGGAAGATTCCTCAGAATGGCATGGTGACTACCAGAAATTGAGGCAACGAGACTCATGGGACTTTCCGGAAGCAGGTGTTGCCGTACTTTGGAGAGGAGGTTCTAGTGGCGGTCCTGAAAGCCTAAGAGTTGCGACAACCGGTCTCGAATCTATCCCTAGTCTTCATTCGGAGGAGGCGGAAGAGGCCCTGTCAGGATGGCGTGGTGCTGAAACGGTTGAAGATCTAGCAGAGTCAATCAGGAAGGCCGTAAAACCGGTACAGAACACTTGGTTCTCCCCACCATATAGAAGAAAGATGGTGAAGGTCTTAACGAAGAGGGCTTGTAGGGGTTTACTGGTGATTTGATGAGTTCGAGGTTTTCCTCAATTCTCTTAGGAGCGATTCTGACATTGTCCTTCTTCTCTGCAGCTCCGTCGTCAGCACAAGAGCTAGAGTCTTGGGAATTGGGGATTAACTACCCCGGAGAGGATTCTACAAACCCATTTCTGCTATCCGATGAGGGTTCTGCAAAGGTTGAGTTCTTTGTAGAAAATTCCGGATTGACTGAGATAACTGTAGAGTTCGAATTCAATATCCCTTTCAGTGGGGAACATGAAGCGCCCGAGGGAGAGACCATATCTGCAGGTTCGAATGAGTCATTCGATCTCAAGATTAGTGGAATAGACGTTCTATCTCAAGATGCGGAAAAGAAGGAAAAATTCTCGATTACTGCAACGATTACCGCGAGGCAGGGCATTCCCGATCCCCTATCTTCATCTCAGAACAGGGAAGGGGACCTCGAGATTCCATCTATTTTCGATCTAGCATTAGAAATCACTGAGCCCTTCGGACCCATGAATGCAGGTTCCGAAACCACCCTCACGATAACTGTGACAAACAATGGAAATGCACAGGACGGAGTCGGGGAAGTAGATGTCAAGGATGACTGCCCACTATTGTCCACCGATAATGGCCTAGACTCACTACTCAGCGGGAACATCGAAGCCGGCAAAGAGAAGGATGCGAATCTGAAAGTCACGGCCTCGGAGAGCCACCCCAAGAGGCATTGTGACATCACGGTGACAGTGACCTCAAAGAGAGAAATGAGCGGAGGGGGCAATGCCATCGCAGAGGGAGAGGTCAGAGTCACAGTTGAACCTCCGCCCACAGGAGATTCGAGTTCCAGTAACCAAGAAGATGAGAGTAGCAGTTCAGAGGACTCAATTGAGTCTAATCTGCCCGCTCCAGGAGTGATTGTGGCCATCTCTGGTTTGCTATTGGCCCTAATCTCCCCCAGAGACGAAAGCGAATAGAAAAATCTTGAGGAAAACGCGGTACCGGCGAGAAGGACAAACTTTGCTCAGCAACATATAACCGTGATTTGAGTGTCCGGCAGATGTTGCTTGGGCCAATGGTCCAATTTGAAGAGGGGTTTTGAAGAATGCCGGAAGAATTAGATGGCGAGGCTCGATTCAATAGGAACGTCACGTATGCCTTGGTAATTACATCAATAATGCTCCTAGTTCTGCCCATGTTTTTCGTCGTTGGAAAGTCAACGAATTACTCGGCGTACGATGATAGCGGCCTAGGACAATTATCCGACATGAGGGAGAGTTTCGAAGAAGGGTATGTGGAGAACAGGGACGAAGGATACTATGTCGCTAACACAATGTCTACTCCAATGCTTGTCAATGACTGGAAAGACCCTCATCGTACACTACTGACAATTATTGCACCCGAGAAGCCAATTGATCAAACGGAAGCGGATGAGATCTTCCGCTTTGTCACAGAAAAGGGAGGAAAGGTTATCGTTGCAGCTGACAACACTCAAGCTCATAATCTGGCCATATTATTTGGCATCAGGTACATGGATGCACCATTGAAGGACGATAAGCAGCATTGGGTTTACACGCAACAGTCTGAGCAATTCATCGATTGGGGGAACGTTTGGAGCGCATCTCCAGTAAACCAGGACATAGACGATATGTCCCCTGGAGCACTAATGCAGGGTTGTACATCATTCCAAATTCAGAATCCAGATGGGTTGAATGATTGCAGGCTCCCAGTGATGTACAAGGGTCCAACTGGAATGATGTTTGAGGCTACTGACAAGGATCTTGAAGACCCAGAGCACAGGGAAATAATGACTCTTGGTAGGGCTTCTCCCTCTGCCTTTATTGACAGAGTCGGAAATGGCGACCCAACGAATCCTGAGAATCCTGCTACGGGGGATCTGAGGTTAATGATGAGGTTCGACTACCCGGGAATAAAGGTCCTCGACAAGGTTGCTGATGAAGGCAGGGGGGCGTTCTCAGCTGGTGTAGGGGAGTTGGAAGTTACGGGCAGCATAGTTTTCGTTGCTGATGATGAGGCTTTCTCGAATTTGCTGTGGAAGTTAGAACAAGCACAGGATGAAGGTCTAAGTCAAGATTGCTCAGCTATCGGAGATTATACGAGAAACAACTGCTGGACCCAAGAAATCCTGAATAACAACGATTGGGGAGGAAATGAAAGATACTTCAGACTCCTAGTCTACGACATGATGGAATTTGACAATGTAGACTTAAATGCGCCAATAAGATCTGATCCGGGTAACTTCCAAGTTGTTTTTGATGAGAGCAGGCACGTGACAGGTGTTCTCTCAGAGCCATTCGTTCAGACTATGGGTACGGTCGTACTCCTTACATCCAACCAGTTCCTGAAGTGGTTAGTAGTACTCAATGTAGCCCTTCTACTACTCGTAGCCATGATGGTGGTCCCTGAGAAGGAGAACTGGAGACACGTTTTCGACCTAACAAAATTCAACCAGCGACCTGAGAAGCTAGATCCTGCAACGTATAGGGATAGGGTTAGGAGAGCGCTGCTTACCAAGGTTAGAATCCACCATGATTTGACTCGAGATGAGATGGCAATGAGGCCACCACCTGAAGTTCAGGCGATGATTGGTGATCCCCGTCTCGTGGAATTGGCTTATAGCCAAAGCCGGACGTACACGCCGCAAGAGTTGCGCAAATTGATGCAAACCATTCGCCGATGGGGAAAAAATAACTAATAAATGGAGTGAAGAAAATGAGTGAAACAGAACCAGCAAAAGGGATGCAGGCACCCGGTTCGGGTGCACACGACGCAGTTTTGGCCCAGAAGGCGCAAGATGCACGTGGATCTAGTAAGAAAGACGAGGTATTGGCCGCCACCGGAGCAATGGGGCAGGCAATCAGTACAGAAGTCCAGAAAGTAATCATTGGAAAGGCGCATGTGATAGATAACGTCATGGTGGACATTCTGTCGAATGGAAATCTTCTGTTCGAAGATTTCCCTGGTCTGGCGAAGACTCTGATGACCAACACCTTCGCAGATGCACTTGGGTGCGATTTCAAGAGAGTTCAATTCACTCCTGACTTGCTGCCAGCGGACATTACAGGGACCAACATATATGATGCGAAGAAAGGAGAGTTCACCTTCAAGCCGGGCCCAATTTTCTGTAATCTTCTACTCTCGGACGAGATCAACAGAGCACCTCCGAAGACTCAGGCCGCTCTACTGGAGGCCATGCAAGAGAAGCAAGTAACAATCGGGGTTGTCACGCACAAGCTTCCTGCACCTTTCCTAACGATGGCCACTCAGAACCCAGTCGAGCAAGAAGGGACATACCCACTCCCAGAGGCTCAACTTGACAGATTCATGATGAAGATGATGGTTGGCTACCCAGACAGGGCTGACGAGAATGAGATTCTGCAGAGAAGGATCAACCGTAAGACCGACGAGGTAGACGTCAACAGCATTACAGACCCAAGTATCGTAGTCAAGATGCAACAGTCCTGCGAAGAGGTGTATGTGGACAGATCGGTCAGAGAGTACATGGTGGACATTGTGGCTAGGACCAGAGAGGACCCAAGAGTGCTCGTTGGTTCGTCCCCCCGAGGTTCACAAGCACTATTGAAGACCGGGAGAGCGGTTGCAGCCATGCGTGGAAGGGACTTCGTCACACCTGATGACGTGAAGTCAGTTGCAGAACTGGCAGTTGCTCACAGAATCATCCTAAAGCCAGAGCATCAGATTAAGGGACTGGAAGCCGGTGAGGTCGTCCGAGATATTCTACATGGGAAGAATGCAGCGAATGTTCCGACCGTATGAGTGATGACGAGGTGGAAATGTGGCCTGGAGCCGGAAGTCAGCGATGTTCGCGTCTCTTTCGGTAGCGATGTACCTACTAGGCCTAGTTCTGCGCAACCAGCAACTTGTGACAGTTGCTGTGGTTCTACTTTCATTCCTGACATGGGCGGCCCTGAGGACATCCCATGGTGACGTTGCTTCCTCGGGAAGGAGAGTGGAAGAGGCAGTCATGGACGAGGGAGTTCAACTTCAGAGCATCGTGGCGATGAGGAAGACTTCGAGCTCCAGAGTTTTCGAGGATGGAGAGATTGACGTAACCCTGAGGATCCAGAACAGATCGAGCATTGCCAAAGTGCTTGAGCTACGTGACAGGGTTCCAGAGGTTATGAGAATCAAGAAGGGCGCTAACTACGTTCTAATGGAAATCGGCCCTAAGAGGGAGACTGAGATTTCCTACACCATCGAGACCCCGCTCAGAGGCTTCTACACGATTGGCCCCGTATGCATCAGAGTCCAGGACGAGCTTGGCCTCTTCCACAATGAGAAAGAGGTCCAGCTCTACGACGACTTCTTGGTTTTCCCGAAGATGGAAGACATCAAAGACGCGATGATCAAAAGTAGAGTGCCTAAGATTTTCACCGGAGCAGTAAACATCAGGAATCCCGGTGAGGGGTCAAATTTCTACAACCTCAGGGAGTACCTCCCAGGCGACCCAATGAGGAAAATTAACTGGAAGGCTACAGCAAGGCAAGATGGGAAGATGATGGTTAACGAGTTCGAAAGGGATGCCGTGAGCGATGTGATCATTCTAGTAGATAGCAGATCTGTTAGCGAAACTGGCCCTGTGAGCAGAAATTCACTCGTTTTCAGCACAAGGGCTGCGGCCAGCCTAACCCAGCACTTCCTTTCGAGGAGGGACTCTGTTGGAGTAGTTGTCTACGGGGACGAAATTGTCTCTGTGGACAGGGATACCGGGAAGAAGCAATTGTATGTCATCTTGACCAAGTTAGCCGGAGCGATGGCGAAGGGCAACACACCTCTCAAGATTGTGACTACGAGGATTATGCCTCACATTCATCGAGGGAGCCCGATCATCATCCTTTCCCCTCTAGAGGACGACCCGACGATTGTGGATGCAGTGAGAGACCTAAGGGCTAGGAACTTCGAAGTCACTATCCTCTCCCCAAGTAGCCTTGAGTTCGAATTCGATGCTAGAAGGATAGACAGGACGGGTTATGAAGTCCTAAAAACTGAGAGGGACATTTTGATGACTGAGCTCAGAGGATTGGGGGCTTATGTGATGGATTGGGAGCCTGACATGTTGCTCTTCACGGCATTGGCTGGGGCAAGGGGTTTCTGAGGTAGGTGATTAGATGGCAGAACAAGGAGGAAAGGGACCAGTAGACACCTCTCACTTGTACGATGGGAAGGTTGTGAGATCTTCCGCGCCCAGCAGGAAGAAGGCCGCAGGAACCCTGAAGGCTGACTCTGGAATTCCTGATGATGCAGTTCCAGAAGTCGCGATTCCTAATTGGATAGAAGCGATCTTCGGAGGTCCGGTGCTGGTTAATCGAGAGTTCGTTTCACCAAATAGAATGGTCCTAACCCTCCAAATGGGTGCGATCGGGTCCCTCCTAGTACTAGGTTTCCTAACATTCATGCTCACTCCAGTTTCGGGTACGGCATGGTTTGCTCTGACTAACATGTTTGGAATTGGCTTCCTAGGTATGTGGCTTCACCTGCTACTGATCCTTGTTGGACTGATATCTGGCTTCTGGGGAGTGTGGCAGAGGGACCAACGGGCAATGCTACTGTCATACGTGGCCCTCATTCTAGTGACAATAAGGTTCGCAGGTAGCAAAGTGGAGTTTGGTCTGAGTTTCATACCGGAGAACGAGGTTATTCAGAAACTGCTCCTAATCCTCTATGCTGTTTTCCTTGTTGTGTATATGGAGATATCAAGTGCAGTTATTCGTTTCTCCATGCTGGATACCTCAATCAGAACTGGAGAGGTTTACGTAATGAATGTGAAAAGCATCACTGATAGGTACAACAAGGCATTGGGGTATACCCCGGCGGTTGCAGCAGTGGTGGCAACCCTCACCCTCTTCATCAATTTCTTTGTCCCTCTTTTCGTTCGGATTCTTGACCCTGTGGCTGCAAATAGGCTCGAGGAAAGTGTGGAGTTGACAAGCGTTTACGGAGTTGCTCTGGGAACTATCCTAGTGTTCATGGTGATTGCCTCGATGTTCGCAATCAACCTTCCTCTGAGAATCCAACAGTACCTTGAGAAGCAGGCCTGATTACAGGAATCCGCCCAACAAGCCCAAGTCGGCAATAACAAGCATTGCAACCGCCTCTACGACAGGGGCAGCTCTTGGTCCAATCACTGGATCATGCCTCCCTCCGACCTTGAGTGGTCGGGTTTCATTACTTGGGAGGTGAAGCGTGAACTGCTCTCTCGGAAGGCTACTGGGGGGTTTGAAGTGAACCAGCACCCTGATCGGAGATCCGGTCGATCTCCCCCCCAGGACCCCATCTGCTTCACCAGTATCCGCACCTTCCAACTGCGGAGAGTCGGGGCCGGGTATCCACATGTCATTGTTCTCAGAACCTCTCATCTGCGAGGATGCGCCTCCATTCGAAAACTCGATTGCTCTGGCTCCCGGGATAGCCATCAGACCTCTGGCAAGAGATGGTTCGATGCCATCGAACCAAGGTTCTCCGACACCAATTGGCAGACCCTGAATCAGCAACTCGACGACGGAGCCGATGGAATCCTTCTCCCTCCGAATACGTTTGATCAAATCTGCCATTCTTGGAGCCGCTTCGGGGTCGCGACAATTGAGCTTGGCCATTTCGGACTCCTCGTCAATTGGTTCTGATTTTTCCAATTCCATTAGTGGCCTTGCAGAGATGTCCCCGACCCTGCTTAAATGGGCATGGCAAGCCCATCCGGCATTTTCCAATATTGTCCTGACTTGGCTTCCTGCCGATACCAGGCCCAGAGTGAGCCTAGCTGATTGGGAACCGCCGCCTCGGAGATCGCTGGACCCCTTAGATCTAATCTCCTCCACCATGTCTGCGTGACCAGGACGAGGATGATCAGGGAGGAACTCATAGTCAGATGACCTAGCATCTGAGTTCCGAACTAGCATCAGAAGTGGCCATCCAGTTGATTTCCCCTCGTAGACGCCAGATAGAATCTCACAGTCATCGGGCTCCAATCGTGCTGACATCCCCTTCCTTCCAGGTCTTCTCCGAGACAAATCATCAGAAAGAGTCTGCAAATCAATTTCTGTTCCAGGAGGGATTCCCTCGACTAAAGCGCCAACACACTTGCCATGACTCTCACCGAATAGTGTCACCTTCAACTGATCACCTAATCCCATCCCCATCAGGACACCTCCTCGATTGGAGAAACATTGCTTGCAAAACGGGTATGAATCGTGAGAAGGCCCCTGTCTTCGATGATTGCGGATATTGATTCTGTGTCGTCTTCGAAGCAAACTATTGCAATTGCCGGACCTGAACCACTGATTCCAGAAGCAATGGCACCCGATGCGATACAGAGATTGCTGATCCCCAGAGCCTCGTGATCACGCGTGGCTGTAGAAACTGCCATTCCATTTGACGAGAGTGAATCCAGAGTGGAACCGCTCATTATGGATGCCAATGATCTCTCGAATATCTGATGCTGCTCTGAGAATCTGGTTTGTGAGATTTCTACCGAACGCTGTCCTCTAAGGCACAGAATTACCGACAGACTGTCATCCATCGTACCTTGGATGATTATGGAATCGGAGGCGCCCATAGTTGGATCGACGAGCTTCCACCCGGGTTCTAGAGACGCCCAATTGTCATCCATGCTTCCTGTGATGGCGCAATTTGACATCAACTGGGACTTGGCCGCGAGATCTGCTATTTCTGAATTGGATAGCCCCGTCCAAGCGCAAGAATTCAGAGCTCTGAAGGCTGCGCATGAGAGGGCTGAGCTGGACTTGAGTCCTTGCCCTATTGGGACCATGCTCTCTATCTTCCATCCGAATTCGTCAGGAATTGGCAGTCCCTCCTCCCTCCAGCAAGACTCTACTGAATCTAGAAGTCCGTGCCTGTCATCATTTACTTCGTTACGCTCATCTATGATTTGGACCTCTGTTTCTAACTGAATTCCTACTGAGCATCCTCTACCTGTCCCCAAAGCGTGGAGAATTGAGATGGCGCCATTGGCCCTACCTGAACCAAGGACATTCACTTCTCTTTCACCTCTGCAGGGAGTGCGAAGCCAACGTGTCTTGACCTATTGTCAGTGAGTATGGAAATCTTGTCACCTTCTTTCGCCTGAGTAACTGAAATCGCCCCCTCGCTGGGAGAAATCAATCTCACGGTCTCTGCTTGCTGTACCACTATTTGCCCCTCCGAACCTGGGACTCCGAATCTAATCAATAGTAGGGGGCGGGTCTCTACTTTCAATCGCCCGACTGTGGCCTTCTCTTTGCTGCCGGAAGTTGACAATATCGCAACTTCATCACCAGAGGTCAATTCGCTCAGATACTTGGTTTTCCCATCCGCCATTAGAGCATAAGAGTGGATTGCCCCCGCATTTACTCTAAACGGACGAGTGGGCACGTAATCCGATTGAATTGTCTCTCCGTGAATTAGGCAAAGGTTACCTGAAATTGAACCGACTGCCATTCCCTGGCCATCACAAATCCTCCTTGTTAGGTCTACGCACACTCTTTCTCCTACTCCAGCTCCTTCGATTGACAGAATTCTAGCTTCTTCGATGATGGCCTCATCATCTAGGGTTTCCTCCCTATCCCACTTTCCTCCGAGGATTGTAACAGCATCACTAACCAGATGCCCGGGTACTAGGATGGCGTCGACTCCGCCTCCCAACGCAAATGCTGCACCGTTTAGTTCGACTTCTTCATCGATTGCTGCAGCGATTCTGGTACTCGTGCCTCTGGATGCTGCAACTAGATTCTCCAATGGAACCATGGTCCAGTCCGAGCATCGAACCAGTAACCATGGAACTAACCCGATGAGGGACAATGCTTCTTCCTGATCTGATGGGTCATCGATTTGGACTTCCGAGACATCTTCGGAGAACCCATCCAAGAATCGGCTAACTACATCCCTGTTGGGGAATTCTTCATCGCTGGATTGGGACCAAATCTGCATCTCTTCACCTCAGAAGCCTTGCTGCCTCTTCTGCGGATGCCCCATCATGTACTATCGCCCTCAGGGATCTGATGTGGGACGTAGGATCTTCTGCAGCGAATACGTGTCTTCCCATACATACGCCTGACCCCCCAGCGTTGACTGACTGTTCGACCATTTCTAGGATCTGTGAGAATTCGACCTCTATTGCCCCTCCAGAAACTAGAACTGGTATCGGTACTGAAGAGGTAACGGTTCTGAAGGATTCTTCCGAGCCGGTCCATGGGACCTTGACAACATTGCAACCCAATTCCCATGCTAGCCTTGCAGCATGTGCAACTCCCATGGTTGGGTCAGATGGGTCAAGTCTCAGGTTGGGCCCCCTAGGATAGAACATCCCCAGCACTGGGAGTTCAACCTCGAGGGCCTCGGAGGTAATGTTGGACATACGAAGAATCATCTCTGGTTCTGCTTGATCTCCAAGGTTCACCTGACCAGACATTCCAATTGCCCCTCTCGAAAGGCTCTCTCTGGCATTGGAGACCGTGATCTTTTCCTGGGAGCGGGAGCCACCATGGATGGTTGACATGGATGAATGGCAGACAAATCTGCTCCAAGCAGTTCTTGCAAAATGATAGGACAATGGTCCCTTATGCAGCACTATTGCATCTGCACCCCCCTCAATAGCTGAATCAACTGCTGAATCGCTGTCCATCAACCCGTACTCTGGGAATGCGGATGCGCTGTGGTCCATTGGGACCCAAACTCCCCTGCCCCCGGGAAGGAGCGTTTCCAAACGGTTTGCTAGGGCATCGGCCACGTATTATCGCCAATGACCACTCTCTTGAATGGTCCCTTTGCCTCTTGTCCGAGTTTCTTGGGCAATTTGAATGTCAGATATCAAGATCGACAATTACTGGAGCATGGTCGGATACAACTAGCCCCCCTTCCCTCATGATCTCTGTTGATTTCATCAGCGGTCTAGCCGCTTTGTTTGCTAGGATGTAATCAATCCTCCAACCTCTGTCCCTCTCCCTCGCTCTTCGGAAATTCGACCACCACGAGTAAGGTCCCTTCATTGGCCCGACATGTATCCTCAGGAGATCATGCCACCCAGCTTCCAGCATTCTGTCGAACCACTCTCTCTCGTGCACCAGGAATCCAGAAGTGCGCTTATTCCCCTTGGGATCCCAGATATCGTCCTCGGTGTGGGCGATGTTCAGGTCCCCACACAGTAGTGCGGGTTCGGACGAATCGAGGAACTGTTGACTCCATAGAAGCATGTCCTCCAACCACTGATCCTTGTAGTCCTGACGCTCCTGCCTGGCGGAACCATTCGGCAGATACATGTTTATGCAACTCAGATTATCGTGGTTGGTGACCAATACTCGACCCTCTGGATCCCTGGTCTCATCTAGTTCGGTGTCTATCCCCCTGCCCACCTCAACCATCCCAACTCTAGAGCATGACATCACGCCGGAGTACCCCTTCTTCTGAGCTGGGTGCCAAATTACCTCATAGCCCTCTGGCTGAGACCATTCCTTTGACATCTGCTCTGGCAGAGCACGGACTTCCTGGAAGAGCATCACGTCGGCATCGATGCGTTCGATGAACTCAACAAGCCCCTTTCGATGGGCGGCTCGAATCCCATTCAGGTTCCAGGAGACGACTCGCATGGGGGGTGCTCACTGAGATAGGTCTTTGACTTTCTCGACTAGATCCATCCTGCTGATTCTCCACATTCCGTATGGTGTGAGAATTACTGAGATGAGAACAACGATTCCGACAAGTTGTGCTGCAACCATGAAATCAGACTTCACAGTGAGAAATAATGACCATTGGACGAATGTAGAGATTAATGCTTGAGTGCCAAAAATGGTGAAAACAGTGGCGAGAATTCCACCTATCAAACCAATAGCGATATGTTCACCCAGCATCATCAATCCAATCCTATTTATTGGGGCACCAAGCACCCTTAGTGTCGCAATCTCTACGTCTCGTTCTGCAAGATTGATAATCAGAGTATTGAATAAAACAACAATTGCAATGATTAATCCAAGCGCAAGAATTGAAATGAACATTGCTTGTTGCTGTTCCAAAATAGACTCAAAGGTTTTGATTAAGTCCTCTCTTTGAGTCACTCCGAGTGAGATTTCGCCCAATTCACTGTCGACTTCGACTCCCTCCGGCAAATCAATCAAAACAGAGGTCGCTTCGATTCCCACTACGGGTACGAGATCTTGCCGATGGAAGTATACGGTTCGCGTCAGTTCTCCTTGAGTGATTCCGGTTATCTCAATATCCAACGAAGTTGAACCAAACATAATCGTCTGAGTTTGCCCAATTTGCCAATCGAGGAAGTGCTGTAATCCCTCATCAACCAGAACCTGTGTGACTTCAGAATTAGAAGCAGGGAGTGTGCCTTCTTTGAGATCTATAACTATCATGGAATTTTCATTAGTAGATACCGTATCCAACCCATGAGCAAAGAGGTATCTCATATCTCCCTCCGGGTTAGCCGGGAAAACTAGCATCAACTCATGAGATGCATCTCTCTCATCGGCCCATTCATTCACTGCCACCTCCCCTCCAAAGGGAACAACAACTTGCGCATCCCAATTCTGGTTATTCTCAACATTGCCAACTACAGCATCTTCCATTGTGGCCATCATCAGTGTCATACTGCCAAAGATTAGCATTGACAGGCCGACAGCAATGAATGTGAAGGCTAGTCTAGTTGGTTTTCTAATGCTGGACCTGATGGTCAGGCCAACTGTGGAAGGTAATCTCGAAGTTAACTTCTGTAGGCCTCGAGACGAGAGTCTGATCTGATGTTGGCCACGCATGATTTCCAGAGGTTGTAGTCTAGAGGCTTGGATAGCTGGAAAAATTCCAGAAAACAAAACAATCAACATCGCGGTTCCAGAAATTTGCAGTAGGATTGGAACGATATCTGCAGGTTCAATAATTGGAATTCCCAGCAATCCTTCATACATACCCAGCATTCCTGGAGCACCCAATAGTACACCAAGGATTGTACCAAATAAGCATCCTATCAGACCTATGATGATGGGCATCAAGATATATCCTGGAATTATAGCATTTCGTGGGATCCCAAGTGTTCGCAATATTGCAATCTCTCTAGCCTGAGATTGTACCAGTCTTTGAAGGCTCAAGAAGATGGTGATTCCAGCAACTATTGCGATCATTGCAGTAACTGGTACATACATCGACATCGCACCTTCGGCATCGGTACGAAGCAATTCTACTGATTCGACTCCTGAACGACTGTAAACCAACGAGGGTGAGTCATCAATTTCTTGCATGACAGAGTCGATCTTTCCGATAATTGAACTAAGTTCTTCACCTTCGACTTCAGTGGTAGTCTGCAAGTCATATTCCGGAGTCCCAACTATGTCGATGAGTAGAAGATTGGCCGAACCTGAACTGAGGTCGGCTAACCTCTCAAGGCCTCCGGCCGTCAAATATCCAGTAGCAAATGTTCCGGGTTCGGAGGGATATAGTGATCCACTCTGGGCAAAGTACAGATGATTTGAATGGTGACCAACCCCCACAATGGTGTAATTCACGCTTCCAGCTCCGGAACCTATCGATATGATATCACCAATCTCAACCTCCATTCCTTCAGCCACCCTTACATCGACGACTATCTCATCATCTGAACTGGCCATAACACCTGAGCAGCAGTCGTGGTCAGGAAACCACACTCGGTCGACAATTCCTTCGTCAATACCATGCCAAACAGCAGGAATGATTGATTCGTCACCATCCTCATTCGTGTGAAACATGACTCCATCCAGTTTCAAGCGAGGTTCGCATTCGTTAAGCACTAAATCTGAATCAGGCCATTGATTTGCGATTTCCTCACAAATTGAATCAGCAGTACTGCCATTCCAAGCCCAACTAGGATTTTCAACCCAAATATCTGCAAGGTTTACCCCCTCATCAGTATCCGCATAGATGTCATCATACATGTTTGAGGCTGTATGTGCATATGCTGCAAAAGAAATACCTGCGAAAACACCAACCGTCACCATGAATACCACAGCCAAGAGTCGAATCTTTGTCCGCCATAGGCTTCTTGCCAAACGCTTTGTAAGTAGAACAAACAAGTAAATCACCTCATTCAACAATTTCGTCGGACAGTACCTTCCCACTGTCGATTCTTACAACTCTTGTAGCGTATTCAATCAATGATTCATCATGAGTGACGAAAACACAGGTTATTCCTTCTGCTTCACATGCCTTGACTAGTACTTCCATGACTGCAGTAGAGGTCTTCGAGTCGAGATTGCCGGTTAGTTCATCACCAAGTAGAAGGCGGGGAGTTTTGGCTAGGCTTCTTGCAATCGCTACCCGCTGCTGCTGGCCTCCACTAATCTCCGCAGGGAATCTATGGATTTCATCGGCAAGCCCGACCATGCCGAGTAGTTCCCTAGCCCTCCCCTCGTCCCTACTCCCGGCTAGTTCCTGGATGAGCAGGATATTCTCTAGGACGGTTAGGTCCTGTAGGAGATTGAAGAATTGGAAGACGTATCCTATGTTGTCTCTCCTGAATATTGTCATTTTCTCTGAGTCGTTAGAAGGCACTAAAGAACCTGAGAATGAGTAGCTTCCCGAGGTTGGGCTATCCAACGCCGAGAGGCAGTTTAGAAGGGTGGTCTTCCCCGAACCCGAGGGCCCGAGGAGGATGATGCGCTCTCCTTCACTAACTTCCAGATCGATTCCGTCAAGGGCCTTCACAGTCCCGGATTGCATCGTATAATGGCGTCTTATGTTTCGCATTTTCAGTATCTTTTCCACCTATCTCACCACAATCGAATTATTTCTAATTAGCATCCCTCTTTCGTGAGCCATTACTCCGAGGCCCCAGCAAAGAATGACATTGACTCCTTGAACAACTCTTCCCTTCTGTGCCTCTTGTTATCCCTGATCTTGAGCCACGTGAATCCTATTGCCAGGAGGATGATGAATGGGATGAATGCCTCTGCG
>Ga0207989_1000175_pt1 | contig 36636 bp, 30 predicted proteins | sample ETNtaG_7_FD_185777 | JGI IMG/M metagenome (GOLD analysis project Ga0207989, IMG submission 185777) | Marine microbial and viral communities from oxygen minimum zone, Eastern Pacific Ocean - ETNP201406SV65 (SPAdes) (version 2) | ecosystem: Environmental > Aquatic > Marine > Oceanic ... | reverse complement strand
CATCATCATCCTCCCACCAGCCTACTTCCTCGGATGGTTCCTCGGTGGTTTCTGAACTCTCGTCAGCATGCTCTCCCGAGTATCCCTCGGGTTGCTCTTCTAGTTCCTCTGAGTGCTCCAGCCAATCTGCCTGAGGGAATCCGAAGCCTATCTTCTCCAGCTTGGTCCTGATTCTGGTGTTTGCATTTCCCGCCGAACCTAGGCCGAGGAATAGGAGGAAGAAGTTGCAGCAAGATAGGATGGCTATGTTTGTAATCGCCCCGGATCCGATGGAGAACCCAGTAATTAGTACGCTTCTTTCGGGATTATTTGGGTCAACGTATACATCAATGATGGAGAAGCGTGGATGGTCTCGCTCGAAGTCCTCCTTCCATCCGAGGCTGCTGTCGGTTGAGTCTTCCCAATCTACCAATGAAATCTGGTCGCTTTCGTATACTATTCCATCTACCTCGTAGTTATAATCGACTTTCAGCCCATAGGTGCAACCATCCTCTCCCCCACAGTCCTCCCAGATGTAGATGTCATCGACTGTACCCGGAGTCCTGTCCCAGTTTTTCGTTTGCCACTGCTCGTAGTGCAATGGGACTGCAAAAATGTCGACGACAAGTACGATTGTCAGACAGACTACGGCAACTACCATGCCTCTGGGGTCGCCGGGTTTGAAAGTCAAAGAGAAGGTCGCCATGCCAGTTCTGCCAAACGCCGACTTTTCGTTCTTTGTGGTTGTTAGTCCAGAAGTGTCAGAAGTCGATGGTGTCCTCTGAGTGCTTTAGGATGACAACGCGCGCACCGGGACCGATACGCACCTGAGGCCTACCGGCCCACTCACCGACCTCTCCGTTCAGTATCGCGATCTCATCTCCTCTGGAAATGGCTGGGGCTGATACCGGTATGAACTGCTTGAAGGCCACGGATGCGGCCGACCCCGTCTTGTCCATCAGGGTGATCGACCAACGATTTACACCCACGCCATTCGGGAAAGCGTCGATTGACCATACCCTCCCCACCACGCTTACCCTGGTCTCCACCTCAACTACAGGGGCGATGTCATCATCGGTTGCGATAGATATCGATGATTTGTCATCGAGGTCGAACTGCAGTTGACCTCTCCACACCGATGGCATCCCCTCGTCCACTCGGACTCGTGAGCCCTCGGAGATCCCCCTGGTGACATTTCGTGGATTTCCCTGCCTTGATGGCCTCACGCGAGCCCTATCATAACCATCTTGGAGAGTGAAATGGAGGCTGATTGTCCCGTCTTCCATGAGTTCTGGCCCTTGCAGGCCAACGACATCCCCCACTATGCTAGCACGAGTGACGATATCTCCTATGGGCGTCACTGGCCAAGCGTGTCCGAACCTCTCTATCCGCTCCTCCAAGGGAAGGTCCAACTCGTAATCCGAGCCCTCGCATATCCCCCTGTAGTCGCACCGGGTGCATCGTGCCCTCTCATCAGGATGGGTGGGTGTCTCTGATGGAATGCCCCCCTTGTCGAAGAACCTCAGTGGGGATGGCTCAGGAGGGCACATCGAAATGTCGGGGTCTTGGGCATGGATCTGTTTGTAGAGTCGCTCTAGTTCGTCGTTCATGGATCCCATCTCCCCCGTCGATGGTAGCTGGACTTGCTTCACGGTGCCCGTACCCAAGTACCAAATCTCTAGTCCCTCGACCACCTCTTCCCTGCCGTGCGACTCCCACCAGAGCCAACCGTACATTCGAAGTTGGTCAAGATAGTCGCCGGACCTGTCCCCCTTGCCCACCGAGGCCTTTAGGTCGACGATCGTGATCTTTTCCGACCATCGGTAAACGAGGTCGTACTCCCCTTGGAACCAGTCTTCGGGATGTGCGCTTGTCTGGGTGAAGGACTTGGCATCGGGGTCGACGAACCATGGTCTGGCGACCTCCCACGCCTCTGCCCATGTGATCTGGCCGCTGCCTGCTGCTGGGTGAGGCCCTTCCCACTCTCGGGGGAATCCGTCGGGGGCAGGCCAGTAGGGCCTAGCGCCTGACCTCCATTCTTCGAGGCCTGGCCCCCCTCTGGAGTCGATGCACGACTGAACCTGATCCAAGTGGAGTGATATCGCCGATTCGACCATCTGCCACCCCTCCCCCTTGTCTACGTCTTCTGCTAATCCTACTCGGTTTGGGCTAGACTCCCAATCGCTAATCGCTGATTCCCAGCATCGTTCGAAGTGCGCTTCCGCTCTGGCAGTGGCCCATTCTAGCATTGATTCCCTGTCATCGGGGATTGATTCCCTTGGGAGGGGGCTTAGCCCTGGCCCTACCCAGAAGTCCTGGCTGTCCCAGTCTGGGGAGCCGTCTTCGGCAAGGGGTGTGGTCATCGAGGAACGGGAGTCATGGGCCAGCAGGGAAGGAGATTCACGGAGGACCCTGCACATGCACTCTTCCACGGCGTTGCCCCTCAGTATCTGAGGCGGGAGAGGTGACTTGAGGCGCACCATCCAACCATAGTACCACAGTCTCGGGCACTTCCTCCATGCGTTGACCTGCGAGGCTGACAGCCTCCGGTATGGATTGACCTTGGAGTTCTCTGCGTCTGGCTTCCTAACCGGCACGAACCCAATTGGAAGACGGGGACATATCAACTTGAGGAGAGTTCAGAGGCCGAACAGCCACCTTGGTTGGGCGAAAAGCCAACCCATCTTCGTCTTGCAGGAGCGGAAGAGGTTCAACCTGTGGCGACCTACCCTGACTAGTTCGACTCCTTCCGATTCGAACCGGGAGCGCCACTCGTCACGGACTTCCTCGGGGAAGCTCCTGGAGAACCTGATCGGGGTGGCCATGGCCTTCCATTTGTTCATCTTCGAAATCGTTTCCAGGACTTCTGAGCGTGCCTGATCAGTGCCCAAGTGCTTGATCTCCACCATTACTGGCTCTTCTCTGTCACGCAGATGCTCGCAGACCTCTGAGAAAAGCGGGATTGAGATTCCTTGCTGGAGTCCTGCCTCATGGATTTTCGAGAATGCCATATCTGATGTCTCGGAGAGTGAACCATCGACTGTTATTGCATCGTCATGGAATACGAATACCTTGCCATCGGAGGACTCCTGGATGTCGAACTCCCAGTACCTGAAGTCACTTCTCGATGCGTTGCCCAAGGAGCTCTGGAATCCCTCGATGGTGTTCTCGGTTGGCGTACCAGAGGTTCCCAGCCTGTGACCGGAGTTCTTCATTCGGAATCAGCCTCATTGTCCTCGGCCCCGTTTAGGAGGACCATGGTGACCTCTAGCCTCTCGTGAGTAGGCAGGACCTCGACCATGAAGACGGGTTCTTCTATCTGCTCTGCTATGTCCTCTGCTATTACCAGGGGCATCTCGATGCGGGCATTCTTCTCGTCCCAGAGGAGGAATCTCCGAGGCAACCCGGTCTCATTGACGAGTTCATCCATCCAGTCTTCCTTGGATTCGGCATCTGCATCAATGGCTCCGAAGATCAGCGTCCCATCCTCGGTCAGTACCTCGTGGGGGGCGATGGTTGACTCCCCCCTTCTCAGGAAGCGCCTCCTCATCTGTCCGGAGTCCTTGAAGACGGCAGTGCAGAACTTCAGATGGAATCCGAATGGTTCGCGTATGGTTCCGTCCGTGGGATCGGCTACGCCCTGATCTGCTGCCATCACCCTGGACTTCATTTCATGTGCCAGCTCGTTCGAGCCGGCGGCTCCCGCGGTGATCTCGGTTGAGAGGTTGAAACCCCTCAGTTCCATGTTATCGTGGTTGCCTACCGTGATTTCGAGCTCGTTTAGGTTCAGGAATGAGATGTCGAAACCCCTCAGTTCATCTAGGAGTGAGTGGAGTTCGTCCCTCTTGTCCGGCTCGCAGGGAATCTCCACCCCTGTGAGGATGCCCGCCTCTGCGCATGCAGAGATCGTCGAGCGGTACCTCTCTGCATCAAGGTCGAGCAAATGGAATCTGATCTCGTCCAGTCCAGCGTCGGCGAAGTCGCTGGCTACTTCCGGCCTGAAGGGGATGCTGGTGTACATGTGGAGGTGGAATTCTGGTCCAAACTCTTCCTTCAGTCGGGAAATGCCCTCCAGGGTTCGTTCCTTCGCCATCAGTGGGTCGCCTCCAGTGATGCCGGCCCCCGTGGCCCTCATTGCGCGTGCCTCCTCGATCACCTCGTCGAAAGTCTCGCACCTCCTCTCGTTTGCAAACATCCAGTCGATGTCTCGACGAGTCTCGGAGAGGGGGCAGTAGTCGCACTGCCAATGGCAGTTACCAGTGATGAACAGGACGAGTTTGCTGCCCATCTGGCACTGGATGCAGCCCTCCGTGTCGGAGAGGTCTGGTGCCTCGGCGAGATCGGGGAACTGGGGCAGTGAGAGCACCTATGCCTCCTCCCTTTGCTTGGCTGCCGTCTCCAGAAGCCATTCATGGAATCCGGAGTCCTGTGACAGTTCCGGATGGAATGTGAGTGCCATGCGGTTCCGAGTCATGACCCCTACCACCTCATCTCCGAGTCTCGCGATTACCTGGGCATCGTCGCCCATCTCGACGAAGCGTGGTGCTCGGATGAAGACGCCGGGGAACTCCCTGTCGAGCGCTATGGCATCGATCTCGGCTTGGAATGATTCGGTTTGGGAGCCGAAGCCGTTCCTCTCCACTGAAGCGTCGACCAGTGAGTCTCCCCCGTCTCCTGGATCTGCGAGGAGTATCGCTCCCGCACAGGTGCCCAGGACCGGTCGCGTCTGATCCGCCCTGATCCACTCGAAGACAGCTGGCAGCAAGGAGGAAATTGCGTCATTCCCAGTTAGCCTCATGGTTGTAGACTCGCCCCCCGGCATCACGATCGCATTCGGTTCGGATGACTCTAGGTCGGAGGCCTTCCTCAGTTCGTGAACCTCAATGTCGATGCCAGTCTCCATAGATGCCCTCTCGAGAGCGGAAATGTGGGAGTGTCGGGCCCCCTGGAGCATTACCAGACCAATGCGTAGCACAAACCGCCGGCTTGACAACGAGAAATGAACCCTATTGCTTCTCCGATGGTCTGAAAGACCGTCTGCGGTCCCGTGCGGACGTGGGGGGCGAGAGTCGCATTCACAACTTCGGGGCAGGCCCCGCCGTTCTCCCCCTAGAAGTGGTGACCGAGGTTGCCGAATCCCTGCCCAACATGAACGGCAGTGGCTTTGGGCTGATGGAGGTCTCGCATCGAAGCCCTGCATTCCAGGAAGTTATTGACTCGGCCATGGACAGGATGAGGAGGCTCCTATCGATCCCCGATGACTACGAGGTGCTGTTCCTGCAAGGAGGGGCATCTACCCAGTTCTACATGACTGCGCTGAACCTCCTGAGCAATGGTGGCGCTGCTGACTTCCTTGTGACGGGGATCTGGGCGAAGAAGGCGCTTGCAGAGGCGAATAGGATCGGGGACGGCGCGGCTGCATGGGATGACTCCAGCAACGGCTTCAAGTCGGTCCCCAGTGACGGGGACTACTCTGTGCGAGATGATGCCGAGTACCTGCACTACACCTCCAACAACACACTCTTCGGGACCCAGTTCAACCACCTGCCCAATAGCAACGGGAAGCCAAGGGTAGTAGATGCCAGCTCAGACATATGCGGTGCGCACCTCGACGTTTCCAAGCATGACCTGATCTACGCGGGGGCCCAGAAGAACCTGGGGCCGAGCGGGGTGACGGTCGTCATACTCTCGCCATGGGCTGCCAGCAGGGGCAAGGAGGGGCTTCCGACAATGCTGGACTACCAGACCCACATCTCCAAGGGATCGATGTTCAACACCCCCAACACATACGGCATCTTCGTCCTGGACAAGGTCCTCTCCTGGGTCGAGAGGAATGGCGGCCTGGAGGGAGCCATCCAGAGGAACCAGAAGAAGTCCGGACTCATCTACGACATGCTGGACGGGGGTGACTTCTGGAGGCCGCATGCCGAAGTCGGTTCCAGATCGATGATGAACGTCACATGGAGGCTAGCCGAGGAGAGCCTCGAGGATGTGTTCCTCTCTGAAGCGGCGGACAACGGAATGGGTGGCCTGAAGGGCCACAGGAGCGTTGGCGGCATCAGGGCGAGCCTGTACAACGGGTGCCCGGTGGAGAGCGTGGAGGCTCTCGCTTCTTTCATGGCCGAATTCGAGAGTCGTCACGGATGAGTGGCTCGATGGGAACGAGGAAGGTCCTCGACCTGCTGGACCTTACCCTGCTTGACTCGGGTGCCAGCGAAGAGGAGCTTGCTGGGCTCTGCGACCTCGCCAACAGGCATCGGACTGCAGCAGTCTGCGTTTTCCCCGAGCACGCCGGGTTCGTCAAGGGGCGGATCGACCCCGTGGTTTCGCTGGCCCTGGTTGCAGGAGGGTTCCCACGAGGCAGCGTCTCCCCCGATGAAATATTCGATGCGGTCAGTGAGGCGGCATCGAAGGGTGCCGATGAGATAGACTGCGTTTTGGAGCCGAATGAGGACCCCTCGTTCCCCGGGCAATCCGAGCTAGCCAAGCTCATTGCAATGAGGGAGGCTTCACAAGGGCTGATCCTGAAGGTCATCCTAGAGGCCCCGTTGCTAGATGAGAGGCGTTTGAGGGCGGTTACCAGGATGGCCCTGGCAGTCGGGGCCGACTTCGTCAAGTCTTGCACGGGCAAGAGAGGAGGATGCAGTGACGAGGTCGCTGCCATAATGGCGGAGGAGGTCAGCAGGCACTGCCTCTCATTCGAAGGGAGACCAGGGGTCAAGGTATCGGGCGGGATCTCGAAGAGGGAGGATGCTGAGAGGCTGATTTCCATAGTAGAGGAGAAAGACGGCTCCATCGCCGGCAAGGGACGCTTGCGCATAGGAGCATCCTCCCTTATGCGAGAGTTGGTCGATGGTGGGCTCGGCAGGAATTGAACCTGCGATCTTCGCCATGTGAAGGCGACGTCATAACCCCTAGACCACGAGCCCGGCCAATTTGCCAGCAATCTCCTGCGGATAAGATTGGTGACAGGTCGGCATCATTTCCCCGCCGGTGTCAAAAGAGGCAGAGGGCTCGGAAACCCGTGGCAGAGGGCATCGATATGGGGGTTTTGCGCGAGCAAGACACCTGGAAAGCATTCGGAATCGGCGTCGTCCTTTTCTGCATGATTGCCTATGCATCGCTATCGATTTTCGGAGTCTCGTCTTCGCTTTACGGAGTATCTGATGATGCTGAGCTTGTTCCTGACTTCGAGGTGATGACCATGAACAGGACTGGAATTGACGATTCCATTGCTGACGATGGAGGGATGGTCAAGCTCTCCGAACTGAGGGGGAGTGTGGTCATCCTCGACTTCACCGCAGTTGACTGCGCCAACTGTCACTACGTACAGGGGCACATCGAGGATAGTCTCGACTCGTGGCAGGAATCTGGCTCCGGGTACCCAGTCGTGGCGTTATCAATCGGATCTTGGTACGGATACGAGTCATTCGACTGGATCAACGAGACTTTCGGAGACCCGGTTTCAGACAAGCACATGCGTTGGCCGGTGGCAAACGGTGCCACTGACTCGATACTCCTGGATAACGGGGCCAGGGGAGACCTGGTGGAGCACTATGCGGCTCAGAACCTCCCGATCGTGTACGTGATCGACCACGAGGGGTACGTGGTGGCAAAGGAGGGCACTGGGACGCCTCTGGATGGGTGGTCTTCATTCGACAGGGCCGTTGACAGGGCGATCGAGGGAGATGCAGGGAGCCTTCGATTCGGCATCGAGAAGGCAGACAGGTCATTCTCGGGAGTCTTCGTAATCGGACTCTTCCTTGGCGTCCTTGTCTACTTCTCCCCCTGCGCGTTCCCGGTCCTACCATCCTACATCAGCTACTGCCTTAGCCTCGGGGTGAGGGAGGACGAGCTCCGAGAGGCGGGGAAGCTGGGGGGGGCTGCACCTGGTGCTCTGGAGGTGGGGGCATTCGCGGCTCTGGGTCAACTGACATTCTTCGGTTCGGTGGGGATCGTGATCTTCGGTCTTGACGGGGTTCTGAACCTGTCGGGAATCCTCCATGACATAGCAGTGGGAATCGCCCTCCTCCTGATTCTACTCGGGGCATTGATGCTGATGGGATGGACATCGCACGTGCTGTCAAGGGTCCAAGGGCTGCTTGACAGGCACATGACCACGGAGGATGACGATCGTTTCACCCCCCGGAGGAACATGTACCTGTGGGGGATCGGCTACAGCGCTGCATCGGTGGACTGCACGGCCGCTGCGGTTTTCCCCTTCGTGGCATGGCTGGCAGTGGTCGGCGAGGGTGCCCTTGTTATGGGCATGGGGGGGCTGATGATATCCGTCTCACTACTGATGATTGGGGTGACTGCCATGGTTGGTATGGGCAAGGGGGCTCTGATCGACTCCCTGAGGAGGCACTCGGCTATCGTGAAGGCTACTGGCTCTTGGATGATGATGTTCGCCGGCATAGGCCTCTTAGCCTACCTTACCCAACCGGATGTTGTAGCCGGAATACTGGGCTAGTTGCCATCTATCGGCTGTAGCATATGCTCCACAACAGGGCTGACTGAATCCCATATCTTGTCATGGACCTCTTCGACAGTGTGCCTAGTGGGAATGAGCGTCGCACTGGCCTTCTTTCCGGCCTTCTGGAATTCCTGTCTCAGGATCTTCTGGTACTGGAGGAAGGAAGAAGTGATGGAGGTTGATAGCGCTAGGTCCATTCCGGACTCGAAGTGATTCAGTGCCTCCAATCGCTCTCCGAACATGATTCGGTTCAGGAGTCTCCTAGGGCCTGCATGTAGGACTATCATGGCATCTGGATCTGGAGTGTTCGCGTAGAGCGATTCGATCCAGTTCCCATCGCCGCCTCTGACCTCCTCCCTGATCCTGGGGGTGAGCGTGTAGCGGTCGGCGATGACCACGAATCCGGCACCTAGCAGAGGCTCGGCCTCATGCTTGATCTGATCATGCAAATCGGTGGCGTAGAGAAGGGACCTAGTGCGCCAGTTTAGTTGGTGGATGTCCGCGGTGCGAGACTTGACTAGGGGGCCCATCAAGTCGGAGCGAGCCAACCCAATTGTGTGAGTGGCGATCCCATTAGCCTTCAGCCTAGCAGAGAGGAGGCGGGTATGGAGGGTTCGACCAACATGGTCTGGGCCCTCGATCACAATCAGCTTGCCCGCGTGACTCACTTCCCATCTCCTCCCGAATATGTGAGCCAGTCTATGTCCGACTCGCTCAGGTTCTGAGCAAGCCTGTCGGACTGATCGATTACCTGTGTAGTTGAGAGGTCGATGTGCTTGTCGAATGTCTCCCTGACTCTGGACTGCACCTCTGCGACCGAACCCTGTGCATCCAGGCGTACGATCCTTCCCTCATCGACTAATGATGAGTAGATCTCGGAGACCTTTCCTTGGAAAATCCTGTATGACTCGAAGGGGTCCGCGGTCCACCCCATATCCATCCCAGCCTCATAGAACTTCAGCTTGGGCCTTCCCTTTGCTATTCGATCAAAACTGACATCGACGGGGACGTCGAAGTACAGAGTTAGGTCGGGCTCCCTAGCGAATGAGTAAGTATCCTCGATAGTGTCCCTCGGTACATCTCGAGAACCATCCCTAGCCATCGCTGTGTACTTGTAACGGTCACAAATTACGATTCCACCAATCTCCAGGACCGGTTCAATCTGCTGAGCCCATCTGTCAGCGAAGTCGGCTGCGTGTATCATGTGGAATGTGATTGGCAGGAGGCGTCTGGCGTTCTTCCCTACCTTTGTTGCCTCCTTCACGATCTTGCTGGAGTTCCATTCGGTATGGAAAACGGGTAACCCCTTGGCCCGGAGCCAGTGGTAGAGTAGCTTGGCTTGGGTGCTCTTTCCCGAACCGTCCATCCCCTCAACTGCAATCAGGATTCCCCTTTTTGCCAAACAATCACCATCCCCAAAATTACGCCTTGGCGCAGTTTCGGGGATAGGAGGGGACGTATTAGAGTGTGGTTGGGCGTGAATTGGCTAATTGTCCCCAGGGCCACCGACCATGTTATGCGCAACTAGACCGTAAAGCGCTAGTCCCGATAGCAGAGCAAGGGCCCCCTTCATTGCACCCATCTCTGAGCTAGATGGGAGTAACTCTGCCTCTTGTGCCCATGACAGTACGGCGAACATTATGCCAAAGGCGGATAGGACAAGCCATAGCACGAAGAGTCGTTCTCTTGTCTCTGCATTGATTGCTGACATCCAACAAATAACGGGGAAAATAGGACTGTAAGGTTTGTCAAGAAAGATTCTCAGAATCTCCTGATTGAGTCGTATGCCAACATGTTTAGCAAAATCTCTCCGAAATCTCTTGCATAGGCGCATAGTCTTCGAGTTGATTCGGATAACCTGTCCTCGAAGAGAAGAGGTGCTGCCTTGCGCTTTCCTGACCAGAGTCCCTCCTCGTGCTTCTCTAGTTCGAGTTGGGCGGCTTTGAGTGAGTTTCGTGCCGACTCGATCTGGTGGGCGTCCCTCTCCCTGAGGTTAATCATTAGAGATTTGATTGAATCGAGCCAAATAGGGAGAATCGATAGTGGCATTTCTTTTGATGATAGTTTTGGAATCGAATCGGCATCTAATGTCAATTTGGCCATCTGATTGGCATGATCCATCATCCTCTCCAATGATCGGGCCAGGTTTGCATGCTCAACCCCCTGCTTTCGACTAAGGCCAAGCGACTTAACAATCTGAGATGAAGAGAGCATTGATCCAACTTGCCTCTCGATGAGATACTGTAGGCCGTCGACTTCCCTCTCACGCTCTTCGTGATCGGATATCATCCCCTCATCTCCACCTCTCAAAACTTCCAATATGTCCCTGACAAGAGAAGAGAGTAGGAGATACATCCTGTTTAGGCTGGAGTGCAACGGAAGTTCTCCTGCATTCAAGAGGCTGATGAGGCGGGCGCTGGAGTCATCCTGATCGCCGATCTCGAAACCGCGTGTTGAACGCAGGAATCGCCTGACAACACTACGAGTATGCCTACCCAATGGGCTATCGCTAGTGACAAGTATCTCCTGCACTCCCGAGATATATGCCCCCATTAGGTGATCATATAGTGCCCCCTCTGGAAGGCTGTCAATGTGGATGATGATCTCATTGTTCCCCTCTCCTACATCATCTAAAGGAGAGAGCATCAATTCGCCACTTGGCCTCCAATCAACGCGGATGCTATCGCGTGCGGAGAGGTTGTTTGCATTCACCCACGGCTTAGGTAGGCTCAGGGTGAATGTTGCCCCTCCTGTTAGCTGCAGTCTACGTACATCATTTTCCCCGGGTCCAATGGGCATGATGTTGCGAATCTAATTATTAATATATAGATTACCGAAGTCCTCTATCAAATACCCCTGAGGAATCGGGACCTCTTGTGGAACTAACCGGATTGATGTGGCTGGTACTGTTTGTCTCGTTGGCAGTTTGTGCATACATGGCATGGAACATTGGTGCCAACGACGTTGCAAATGCAATGGGGACGTCGGTTGGATCTCGTGCTCTTACACTAAAGCAAGCGGTAATTATCGCAGCGATATTCGAGTTTGCAGGGGCGATGATTGCAGGAGATGCAGTCACGGACACCGTTCGAAAGGGAATCCTGGTTGTCGACTTCGATGATCGTGAGATGGTTGATGCAATGTCTGATGATCTAATGTACGGATTCATTGCTGCTATGATGGCAGCTGCCCTGTGGCTAACCACTGCGACGAGGTATGGCCTTCCAGTGTCCACCACTCATAGCATAATTGGCGGGATTGTCGGAGTTGGCCTAGTTCTAGAGGTTCAGCATGATACGTCCCTAATTGATTGGGACGTGGTAGAGAAGGTTGCAATGTCTTGGGTGGCCAGCCCGGTGATGGGGGGTCTATTCGCTTTCTTCACTTTCTGGATTATTCGTGAGACTATCCTCGAAGCTCCCGAACCGGAGGCCAGAGCCCGTTGGATGGCTCCAATTCTGGCAATTCCTACGTTCTTTGTCCTTGGGCTAGCGCTACAGTTCAAGGCCCTGAAGGGCCTGTTCAAGAGACTCGATAGATCTGATTTCCTCGAAAGTGAAGACTGGTTGCCGGCTGACGAAGCGGGGGTATGGAACCCAATGGAAGCCAACGCCTGGTTTCCGATTAACAGCCTAATCCTCGCAATGGTCGTTTCCATCATCGCTTCTGTGGCTCTAGCCTATGTTCTGAGGAACTACGACTTCAAGGGCGAGAAGGACGGCTTCCATGGCGTCGAGAGGATTTTCGTATGGCTGCAAGTCATCGCAGCGGCCTACGTCGCCTTCGCCCACGGGGCTAATGACAGGTCCAATGCAATCGGACCGATGGCTGCTGTTTGGGACGTTTTGGAAACCGGAACATTGGCCGCTTCTGTTCCCGTTCCAACCTGGTTGGTACTCCTTGGAAGCGCGGGCATAGTGATTGGCGTGGTAACATGGGGTTGGAGGGTGATGGAGACAATTGGGAGTAAGATCACCGACATCACCCCCACTCGCGGTTTCGCCGCGACTTTCGGTGGCGCTACGACCGTCCTAATCTTCTCAATGCCCTTCCTAGCCGTACCAGTTTCCACTACTCACACACTAGTCGGGGCCGTGGTCGGAGTTGGTCTGGCAGGTGGTGCCAAAGCTGTAGACTTCAGAGTGTTCGGGAAGATCATCGCCTCTTGGTTGGCGAGCCTGCCTGCTGCAGGATTTGGCTCAATTGTGTTCTATGTCGCTGTCGGTTCTGATCCCATCAAGTTGCTCATCGTAATACCAATCGCACTTGGAGTGGTTGGATACGTGATTTGGAATACGCGTGATGGCGAGATTTTCGTGGAAGATGCATTGTCTGATGCAGGCAGTGTGGATGGTAATGCCCCCACACACTTCGAACTCTTCCACGCCCATGCTCTGGCTGTCGAAAAGACCGTTGAGCACATGCTAACTGCTGTCAATGCTGCTGCGGATGGAGAGGACCCGAGTAAGCACATCACGGCCACCGTCGAAGCAGAGCTCCGGGCTGATGAAGTGAAGAACGATATCCGAAAGAGAATAGGGGCCGGGCAAATATCGGTCCTCCAGGGCAGAGATGAGTTACTCCGTATGCTATCGAGACAAGATAGGATAGCGGACTACGCACAGAACGTTGCTGAGCAGTTATCGTTCAGAGAGTTGTTCACTGATGGAGAAGCTAGGAAGATGCTCAAGGAGATGGCGGGGGCCGTTTCCAAGACCACGTCACTCTACGAGGATGCTGTTTCCCAGCTAAAGGAAGTTGCACTATCGGGATACACAAAAGCAGGCAGGGAACGTCTGGGAGAGTTAATCGACGAGGTGAACCTTGCGGAGCACGAGGCCGACCTAGTGGAAAGTAGGGCAGCAGCATACGTGTTCAGTCACGGAGATGAGTCCCCCTTGGCTGCGATGCACATGTATCGAGTCCTACAGAGGATGGATGACGTGGCTAATGCATGTGAAAAGGCGGCTAACGCCCTGCTGTCGATCGTCTACAACTAGTCTGCCCAACCGTATTCCTCGGAGAACGCAGATGGCCCCATAGACCCGACCTCGTCGAGTGTCCCCTTGGTCGCGACCCATGCTAATTGCGCGACGGCTATGCCTGTGAATAAATCGAACAGGTAGTGCTGCTTAGTTGTAAGAATGCTAATGCAGAGTAACGCCCATTCCAACCACAGTATGACTAGGAAGGCCTGCCACGCCCTGGACTCCTGCGTTTTCCTGGAAGCCCACACGGTCATCAATCGAGCGAGCAGGTAGGAGTGAACGATGTGTAAGCTAGGCCATGCATTCCACGGATTGTCTGAGAAGTGAATGAACTCGAACAGAATCAGCTCCCAGCCACTAAGAGAGTCCCAGTCTATCTGGTCACGGAGGTCTATCTCCGCTGGAAGGACCAGGAAGATGGTGCAGCAGAAGGCAGTGACCATGATCAGCGTCTGCATCCCCACAGCTAGCTCGGCACGGCCTCGATCGTCCCTCGGGCAGAGGATCAGTGTCGCTGGGTAGAACATGTACAGAAGCGTGTATGGGAGTATCATCCAGTTCACGACTGGGAACTCCCTGTCAATTCCGATCTCGGGGTCCCACACTGTGTCGAGGAACATGCTGGCGATGTTGTTGGTGGAGAAGTAAGGGACCCCCACTAGTAGCAGGCCGAGCACGAAGACCTCGAGAGGGAACCATGCACCGCCGAGTCGCTCCCTCCGTGACCATGGTCCGACCCAGAAGCGCTTCCAAGGCCTAAGAGACGTGACCATGGTGCTACTCGTCGGGTAGAGCGTATGAACCTACTACCGTGACCACTGTGGAGCCGATGATGGCCGATACGAATGCCCAGAGGTTGGTCAGCCCGCCCTCGCTTGCTGGGATGGCCCCCTCTGTTGGGTGAATTATGTACATGTAGAAGGCGGAGTCGGTTGGAGGGTCCGCCAAACCGTACAACACCACGGAGGTGAATCCGGCGAGGCAGCCGAGGAATGCGCCGCGTGAGGAGACCCCTCCCCAGAGGGTCATCAGAACGGGGGAAACCGTGGCAGCTGCGAGCATGTCCGCGAAGAGGAAGATTCCGAATACGCTCCATGCGTTGAACTCGAAGCCAAAGATCGTGGGCCCGGATGCCAGGTAAATCGCAAGCGGGATCATCGCCACGGTCGCCACCCTGGACGATCTCAGGCCCATCCGACCGTCAGAGATGTCGCGTGAGAACGATGCAACAATAGCGTTCTGAAGAGTGTCGGCGCTGGAGCACACAAGGGAAACCACCAGCACTATGATGACCGATGCCACCAGTAGGCTGGATTCGTCTATCACGTAGAAGAACGCTATCGACGGGTCAGAGATCCCCCCTTGGCCGGCTGCCACCGTACCCAGGAACCCCATTGCGAAGACCAGGGGGAACACCATTGCCGCGGCGAGTAGCGCAGCCCTCCTCAGCGAGTCGTCGTTCTCTGATGCGTAGACCCTCTGCCAGTTCCCCTGGGAGAACATCTCGGCTGCTGTGACTGCTACGACCAGTGCTAGCCCCGATTGCCATGAGCCCATGTAGCTCATGCTACCCAGCAACGACCAATCGTCGTCGGTGTTGTACGCCCTTGCGTCGTCGAACATCTGACCCGGATCCCCGCCAATTAGGGTTAGGAGAATCACCGTCACCAGGAGGGCTATCGCCCACGCCTGAGTCCTGTCGGTCGCCAAGGATGCAGGAAGCCCACCATAGGCAGTGTAACTAGCGGTCACGGCACCCACCATGACCATGGGCATCAGCGGGTCCATCCCCGAGAGGTGATCCATGACCTTCCCAATCGCCGTGAACTCTGCGAATAGGAAGGTGAACATGTAGAGAATCGAGATGGAACCGACGTACACCTGCATGAGCCTGCCCAGACGATGTCGCGCGTAGTCTGCGAGAGTGATGCCGTCCGGCAGTCTGTCCCGAATCATGGGCCCGACGTAGGCCAGCAGTAGGAATGGCGTCACAGATGAAGCGGCATATCCAGTCACGTCCCAGAAACCACCGTAGTATGCAACCTCTGACGGCGCCAGGAGAACCCAAACCCCCATTCCCGACGCGAAGAGGCTCAGGCCGATTCCCCACCGGCCCTGTGTCCCTCTGGATGACAGGTATGTGTCATCGTCGATTTCCCTCGTGGCGGCTTGGTAGCCTATGTATCCGAAGGCGGTCAGTATGCAGGTGGTCAGGATGTATGCGGTTTTCGTTTCCATTTCTCTTCCTCCGCTGGAATTACCCAGATCAGGTTCTTGGGTCGTCGCCGTGGCGACCTCTCAGCAAAATGCTCCCCAGTGTCGAGTCGGGGCAGCAAGAAATAGTTCAACCTTGCCGAGTCACTCTGGCTGCATGAAAGGGTATCCCCAGTCCTGTGGGATTTCCAGGGTTCGCTTAACGGAACGTGGGCTGACCCACCTCAGCAGGTTGAGTGGCCCACCTGCCTTGTCATTTGTGCCGCTGGCCCTAGCACCACCGAATGGCTGCTGGGCGACTACAGCACCAGTGGGCTTGTCGTTGATGTAGAAGTTCCCGGCTGCGAAGCGAAGTGCGTCGAACGCTCTCTGGACGTCCTCCTCCCTGTTCGCGAAGATGGAGCCCGTGAGGGCGTATGGGGAGCCTGCGTCACACATCTCGAGGGCCCCCTCAAAGTCGTGGTCTTCGTACACGAAGACCGTCAGAACGGGACCGAATATCTCCTCGCACATCGTCTCCGAGACGGGGTTGCTGGAGACTATGATGGTAGGCTCGATGAACCAGCCCGTTGAGTCGTCGGAGCCACCTCCGGCGACCACCTCGCAGGAATCGTCCTCCTTTGCCCTCTCGATGTAGCCGGAAATCTTGTCGAATGCCCTCTGGTCTATGACCGCGGTCATGAAGTTGGAGAAGTCTCGTGCGTCGCCCATCTTGATCTTGGCAACCTCGGAGCACAGATCACCCCCTATCGACTCCCAGACGGAAGCGGGGATGTAGGCTCTGCTGGCTGCACTGCACTTCTGCCCTTGGTACTCGAAAGAGCCCCTCAGGAGAGCGACCAGCAATCCCTGCCTGTTGCAGTCCGGGTGTGCGACAATGAAGTCCTTGCCGCCCGTCTCCCCGACAATTCTCGGATAGGATCGAAGCGATGGTAGTGCCTTGGATATCTCCTGCCACAGCCCTTGGAATGTAGCAGTGGAGCCAGTGAAGTGGAGGCCTGCAAAGTCAGGGTTAGAGAGGGCCACCTCGGTAATGCTGGCGCCTGACCCGGGCAGGAAGTTGATCACTCCGGCTGGGAGCCCAGCCTCCATCATCAGCTGCATTAGTACGTAGTTCGAGTGGTACGAGTTTCTGCTCGGCTTCCAGATCGAGGTGCAACCGACGATGGCTGGCGCGCTGGGCAGGTTGGCTGCTATGCTGGTGAAGTTGAATGGGGTTATGGATAAGACGAATCCCTCCAACGGGCGTATCTCCGTGGAGTTCTTCACCCCAGTTGGAGAGACCAGTGGCTGCAGTTCGTCATGGAAGCCTCGGGCGTAGTGGCAGTTGAACCTCCAGAAGTCGATAAGCTCGCAGGCCGAGTCTATTTCGGCCTGGAATGCCGTCTTCGATTGATTGAGCATGGTCGATGCGTTGACTCGCATCCTCCAGTCCCCGGCAAGAAGGTCAGCACACCTCTCGAATACCTGGCACCGTCCCTCGAGACCGAGAGCAATCCAATCATCCTGGGCATTCACCGCCGCCTCGCAGGCAGCCTCCATTTCTGCCTTTCCTGATAGGTGTACGTTTGCGAGTACGTGGCCGTGGTCGTGAGGCACTACCTGCGTTACCGTGTTACCGGTGAAGACTAGTTCCCCGTTGATGACGCAGGGTATCTCGATGACCTCGGCGAACTGTCGGTCTATCTCGTTCTGCAGCGCTGTCCTCTCGGGACTTCCCGGAGCGTATCCCATGATGGGTTCATTTACTGGTTGGCTCATGGGGTTCTCTGGGAGAAGAATCGTCTAACATAGTTTCGCAGAGGAGATCTGGTCTACTCCCACTCCTTTGGCTGGCCCTTGTTCTCCTTCTTCCATGCCCTGTAGCAGGGCTTGCAGAGTGAAATCTTGCGGACCTTACGAGAAACTCCGGAAGACCCCCAGACCTCGACGGCTCTGTCGTACGCCATCTTCCTCCCGCCGGCCTTCTTGTCTGCCCAGTTGTCGCATCCTTTGATGTCGCAGGGGACTTCTCCGACGAATTCAGGCTTCTCCTCGTTAGCGGAACCGCCTTTGCCACCCGCAGAGGCTTGCCTCCTCTTCTTAGCTCTGGACTTGAATCCCATTGAGGCTGCGGTAATGGTGACCGATTAGAAGGTTGCTTCGGACAACTCGATGTCGAAGGGACCTCCGGAGCTGGCTATGGAAGCCAGACGATCCGGCCCCACGCCGACGCTGACAACCGGGACACCGGAGATCTCCTCAATCCGAGAGAGATAGGACCTAATCTCACTAGGTAGGGAGTCTATTCCCCCCCCATTCCTCGATTCCTCGGCGATCTGGATCCACTCCTCCTCCCCCATAGCCGGGAAACCGGGATGGGTCTCGTAGACTGGTTTGCACCTGCTTAGTTCCTCCGAGGAGGACGGCAGGTGAGATACTTCCTGGCCATCGAGCTCGTATGAGGTGCATATCTTCAGCTCGTCCAGACCCCCGAGGACGTCCAGCTTGGTCACCACCAGGCCAGTATAGCCGTTGAGTCTCTGGCTCTCGTTCAATGCCACTGCGTCGAGCCACCCAGTTCTACGAGGGCGACCGGTGGTCGTCCCGAACTCGTGTCCGACCACTGACATCTGCTTTCCTGGTCCCTCTTCGAGAGAGAGTTCGGTCGGGAACGGCCCGTTCCCCACACGAGTAGTGTATGCCTTGGTGATGCCGTAGCACTGTTCGATGTGACCGGGGTGTATCCCCGCACCATGCGTCGCATTGGCTCTGCAAGTGATCGAGGACGTCACGAATGGGTATGTTCCTTGGTCGATGTCGAGCATTGCCCCTTGGGCCCCCTCGAGGAGGACTTGCTCCCCTCTGGTCAGAGCCGTGTCGAGCATCGGGCCAGTAGCACGGATGGCGTCTGAGAACCTCTCATGGATCCAGATTAGTTCGGAGCTCAGCTGCTCGGGATCAATCCTGTCCCCCACTCCTACTGTGGCCAACTGATCGTTCATCCTCCTTGCCATATCCCCTATCTCGGAGTCTCGCCCCAACAGGAGTCCGATGTCCACGAACCTGAGGCCGACCCTCTCGGTTCGGTCCCTGTAAGCCGGACCGATGCCCCTACCAGTCGTTCCGACGACCTTGTCTGCCGAGTCGTATAGCCTATGGAACGGCAGTATGACTGCCGCCCTCTCACTGATGAAGAGCCTCTCCCCCTCGGGTTGTTCCCCCGTGAGTTCAGCCCACTCCCTGAGCTCCCTATCCAATACCCAGGGGTCAACCACCATGCCGCAACCAAGTACCAGTTTGCAATCCCTAGAGGTAATTCCCGAAGGCAGCAGGTGCATCTTGAGGGTAGTCCCCCCTGCTACGATAGTGTGGCCGGCATTATTGCCTCCTTGGAACCGAACAGCCCACTGGGAGCTGGGTGCAAGTTGGTCTATGGCCTTGCCCTTACCCTCGTCCCCCCATTGGGCACCTAGCACGACGCTGGCTGGCACGTGACTAGTAACACGGCCAGAGGTGTTTGAATGCTTTGGAGGAGGGACATGGGGCGAGGAAGCGTGGGAAGTGGTTATGAATGCCGGGCAGGTCGCGCGACAACATGGCACAGAGGCATCCTGAAGCGGAAGCAAGGCTCCTGATCAAGTGGATCTGCATGAACTGCTCCGCAACTCACCGCGCTCACGGTGGAATCAAGCCACCTCGATCCTGTAGGAAGTGTGGGTACACCGGACTAAGGAAGAAGGCTTCAGAGCGCAGAAAGGTATGAGCATGAGTGTCGGGTCTGCTGGACTCGAAGGTTTCGCTCTAAGTTTAGGATTAATCCTCGCAATAGGGCCTCAAAATGCGTTCGTAATGAGGCAGGGCCTGAAGAGATCCCATGTTTTTGCGACATGCCTGGCTTGCTCCTTGGCTGATGTCAGCCTGATTGCCGCCGGGATACTGGGGGTGGGGGCATTGGTCTCTAGTATAGGGGGTGCCGAGTCGTTGATTGCCTTCGGAGCAACAGCCTTCCTGTCTGGGTATGGGTTCCTGAGGGTAAAGTCGTCGATGAACCCAGAGGCGATAGTCATCGAGGGAGAAGCAGAAGGGAGTTTGTCGGCCACCATGGCGACTCTATTGGCGATCACGTTCCTGAACCCTCACGTCTACTTCGACACCCTACTTCTAATCGGTGGGGCTTCTACTGGTTTCATCGGAGATGAGAGGTTGGCATTCGGGGTTGGTGCTGCAACGGCCTCGTTCGTTTTCTTCTTCTCACTTGGTTACGGGGCTAAGAGGCTGTCTGGCGTCCTGAACAGCCCGGGAGCCTGGAGGGTAATCGATAGGGGCATTGCCATTGTTATGTTCGTAATCGCGGGTGCGATAATACATCCATATCTATGATAGGATTTCATCCAGTGCGGATAACAGTGACTCGATCTCTTGGAGGTTGTTGTCGATGTGCGGGGATACTCGCAGTAGACCCGATCTGCTGGTTACGAGGATAGAATATTCCGATTGCAGGCGTTTTGCGACTTCCTCGCTGCTGGTGCCGCTGGGAAGCCTCAGGCTGACTATTGCACTCCTCTCCGCCTCTGTCAGTGGGGAGACGATCTCGACCCCCATGTCCCGAACCCCTTTGGTCAGCGAGTCGATGAGTTCCAAGTCATGCCTCCAGACCTCTTCCATACCAATCCCAATCAGTTCGTCGATAGCCGCGGCTAGTCCGAGGACCGCTCCGAAGTGAATGGTGGTGTACTCGAACCTGCTCGCGTCATCAGGCAAAACGAGCCTGTCTGCTCTGAGATCCCAAAGGTCGGCGTTACTCCTGAAGCCTATCAGGCCCGGATTGAGGTCGCTCACCACAGAGGGGGAGATGTACCCGACGGCCGCACCGTAAGTACCCCTCAACCACTTGTATCCGGAGGAGACGATGGCGTCTGCCTTGGTGGAGTACGCGTCGATAGGCACCACCCCCATCGATTGGGTGGCATCCACAACGATTAGTGCCCCTACTGAGTGGGCGGCTTCGGAGAGCTTCTCGAGATCGTACCTCTGGCCATTGGAGTACTCCACGTGTGAGACTGTTACAACCGAGGTCTTCTCATCGATCAATGACAAGATGCCATCAGGGTCAGTGTACAGGGAGTCATCGTGGTCGGCGAGTCGGATCTCTGCGCCATTGGACTCGCAGACCCTAGCCCAAGGGTAGACAGTGGAGGGGAACGCCACTCTGCTGGAGACCACGTTGGATCCCCCGGGTGGCGATATCGCCCAAGCGAGCGAGCAAAGGAGCTCGGTCGCGCTGGAGCCGACGCATACGTCCTCGACCCCACACGAGAGGAGCTTCGAGGCTGCCGTCCTTAGAGGCATCATCCCCTTCTTCTCGGCCTCCCCGTCGAACTCTGCAGCCCCTCCCCTAGCGAGCGAATCGGCCCATTCGGAGGATACGCGATGGGCCCTTGGGGAGGTCGTGGCGACGTTTGCGTACGAGAGGTTGGTCCACTGGGGCATGTCTAACAGTTTTACTGAGGGGGTCTGGCTCTTCAATTCTCAGGAGCGGCTGACTTCGTTCAGCATCTCCTCAAGTGCAGCCTGAATCTGGAGGCATAGCGGCCCGTAGTGCCCTGGAAGATTGGGGTCGTTGAATATCTCATCCAGTATCGAGGCAGTCATTCCGAGCCTTACGTCCATGTCCTTGCCTGCATTTAGGAGCCACTTCTCCACCGCGTCCTTCGAGGTCGACCTGATGTTACGGGGAACCTGATTGTCATCTAGTTGCCCCAGGACCTGCGCAATCTGCTTGATGCGAGTATCGATATCTGACAAGGTCCCATCTCCGGTTCTTCCAACGTAAGCCCCTCCTTAAGCACATCCCAAGTGAGCAGGTTCACTTCCTTGCAATCCACGATGACCATGGCATGTTCTTGCTATTGGCCAGACCATGCCCAGTGCCCTCCGAGCCAAGCGCTATTATTCCCACCTCAGCACCATCCTCCAAGCATTCTTCCAATGCCCAGATCATCGACTCCTCGAGGTCTCCGACGTCAAGGATCCTCTCTGCCACTCTGAAGCTGAGCATCCCCCTTGTAATCGCCTCGCCGATTCCGGTCGCGCCGACCCCGACTCCATCTTGGACCCAAAATCCGCATCCCGGCAATGGCACGTCCCCGACCCTGCCAGGTGGCCTGTCGCTGCACCCTCCCGTGCTTGTTGCGCAGGCGATGGAGCCTGAACGATCCCTAGCAATCACTCCGACCGTGTCGGTAGCCTCCTTGAATGGGGGTCTGCCCTCAACTGGGGCCTTTTCGATGCCCTTGGCATCCGCCCAAGTCCTTGCCCCTTCCCCTGTTAGACCGTTTATTTCCTCGTCGAGTAGGTTGGCTGCAACCCTAATCGGGTTAGGGGTGTCTTCCATTGCAATGACGAAACCCATCCTCCCGTCCGAGACCTGAATAGAGGCATCGAGGAGAACAGACCCATCGGTCCTGAAGACCGAACCCGTTCCGGCGTTGAAAACTGAGTCGTCCTCTAGAACCACGCAAGCCTCCACTGCCGCATCCACGGCAGAACCGCCGGACTCAAGTATACCTGCAGCAATCGCCACTGCCCTCTCCACATTTGCCAGCCTCTCTGGACCCGCTCCTGCACCGCCATGAGCGACAACTGCTGGTATGGACAAACTCAGGCACCTCCTGGTTGGAGGGTTCCCCCCCCGGACGCCCGTAATCTTAGCTGGAGTAAAAGTGCTGCTAAGAAGAAGAGTCCGGAGACCCGGAAGCAAGTGTGGTAAGACCAAAGCCCCGTCCCCTCAACGGTGGAGGACCATATCACTGCTGAGAGGAATGGGCCGATGATCCGGGCCAGAGCACCGAGCCCCTCCTGTGCCCCCATAATGGTCCCCAACTCGTAGCCTCCATCCTTCGTAGCGAATGTAAGAAGCGAGCTCTGTGTGGGCATGAAGACTCCGTTGCCAATCGCGAAACCGGCGCAGGAGCCGAATATCAGCCAGCTGACCTCCGACGAGGCGTAGGGAATACTTGAGATCCCAAGGCCAGTGAGAGCGGTCCCGACTATCATCATCATCCTGAGGCTGAACCTCCGCGTAAGTGGCCTGATCAAACCCCCCTGCACGATGACGCCTAGTAGACCCACGAATGCGAATGCCCAACCGTTGTCCCTCTCGCTCCAGCCTAGCCCGCCGCTATCCGGATCCATCGATGTGAAGAGGATGAAAGTCCCATGCATCATGGTGAATCCAACTAGGAACAGAAAGTTCACGTTAACCAGTGAGGAGATGTTTGGTATTCGCATCACAGATGTGATTCTTGAGAACGTCTCCCCGAGATGAGTAATTGGTGACTTCTCGGACTCGGACCTAGACTCTGGCGAGAGGCTCTCAGGGAGCTTGAAGAAGGCAAGGAGAAGTGCTATCGAGGACATGGCACTGGAGAAGATACAGGGCAGGAGATAGGGGTAGTCCATCCAGAACCGGCTGTCGAACGGTCCGCCGAAGCCGGTCGCAGGATCGGAGAGAACCCCGCCGATGAATGGCCCGATCATGAATCCGAGCCCGAATGCTGCACCCAGCATGCCCATTCTGCCTGCTACCTCTTCGTCCTCGCTGATATCCCCGATGTATGCCTTGGCTACGGCTATGTTTCCGTTACCAGCACCAGCTAGGAAGCGGGCTATTACAGCCATTGCAAGGCTCCCTGACAAACCGAAGACGATGAAGAATACCGAATTTGCCGCGAGGCCGAACATCAGGACTGGGCGCCTTCCCAGACGATCTGAAACCGCACCTAGTATCGGAGTGGAGATGAACTGAGCGAGGGAGTAGGTGGCGATCACTATCCCGACCCAGAAGTCACGGGAGCCGGTGTCCACTATCCCCTCTGCTGAGGCCAGGTCTTGTACGAAGTATGTCAGGAAAGGGATGACTAGGGTGAGCCCGAGCATGTCCACTAGGACGACTAGGAACAGGATTCCCATAGGGGAGCGTTGTCTGGAAGGCATTGCTACCGGCACCGCTGTGGGAAGTGGCACTTCAAGAATTGGATGGTGTTCACGCGGATGGCTGCTTGTCCGTCCCAGTGGAGATTGTGTCGATTACCTTGGCTAGCCTCTCAACTAGGCTCACCTTCTCCTCCTTGCCGACTAGTGCGTGCTCGAGAACCTCGTCAAGGGAGTCAACCGCCAGAATCTCGACCTGTGCTTCGTACTTCTCATCGATCAGGACGTCGTTCATGTTCGACCTCGGAATGATGACTCGCTTGATCCCAGACTTCGCTGCGGCCTCGATCTTGGCTGAGACGCCACCTATCGGGAGGACCTCTCCGCGAACGGTCAGGGATCCCGTCATTGCTAGGTTTTGATCTATCGGCACACCTTCGAAGGCACTGATGATTGCCGTGGCCATTGTAATCGAGGCGCTATCGCCGTCGACGTTGTGGGTGCCTGGGAACTGTACGTGCAGATCGAAATCCCTGATGTCCTTGCCCGTGAGCTTCTTCACTACTGCGCTGATGTTAGTAACGCTCTCCTTGGCCAAGTCCGAGAGCCCTCCTGTTGCGATGACCTGCCCTGACCTGCCCTGCGTGGGGGTGACCATGGCCTCAACTGGGAGGACAACTCCCGAGTAGTCTGACAGACCCGTGTCCGCCCCCAGGACTGCAAGCCCGTTCACCCTGCCGACTCTGGTGCCCTCGTTCACCAGCATGGCGTACTCTGATTGCCTCTCCAGATACCTATCTGCCACTTGCTGCTCTAGTGGCTTTGCAATTGCCCTTGCCCTTACCACGTGCTTGGACTGTGTGAGCGGGGAGGACTCCTCGGCAGCCAGGTCGCCTGCGATTCGAACAAGACCTCCCAGTTCACGAAGCCTGAGGGACAGTTTGCCCCTCCTCCCGCTTCTCCTCTGGGCCTCCTTTAGTACTAGTGAGATTGCCTTCTTGTCGAAGTGGGGAATTGACTTGCCAGTGCCCTTGGACATCTCGTTCCTGACTTCCTGTGCGATGAAGCGAATCAGCCTGCGTCTGTTCCGCTCGGTATCCTTCATGTCGGTATTGACGTATACCTCGTATCCGTACCCCCTTATCCTACTCCTAAGCGCTGGATGCATGTTCTGGATGCTATCGAGGTTCCCGGCTGCGACCAAAATGAAGTCTGTCGGAACTGGCTCTGACTTCGTCAGGGCTCCCGATGACCTCTCGGAGCGCCCGCTGATGGAAAGTTCCCTCTCCTGCATGGCAACTAGAAGGGCCTGCTGCTCCTCCATCCTGAGCATCCTGATCTCATCTATGTAGAGTACACCCTTGTTGGCTCTGTGAACCGCTCCGGGTTCAACTCGCTCGTGTGCCGGGGTTGCGAGGTCGGCACCGGATTGGAACGGGTCGTGCCTAACGTCTCCCAGAAGCGCGCCTGCGAGGGTCCCGGTTGCGTCTATGAATGGCGGCTCGTCGCTCCTCTCATGCTTGATCAGGAGTTTCGGGATGTTGGATTCGTCGCCTGCGGTGAGCCTGGTCCTGAGGAAGAAGTAACCGAACACCAAGATGAATGACCCGAAAATGAACGTTAGTATCTCTCCCGAGGAGATGGTCGCGAGCAGGAGGGCTGCGCCGACGACCAGGGCGATGAACAGGAGGGTCCTGTTGGTGCGCTCCCTCTGCTGACGCACATGGGCCCTTCGCTCGGCGATGAGCCTGGAACCCCTGCCCGCTGGGACAGTGCGAACCTTCGGTTCGTTCTCGTCCTCGTGGTTTCGGTAGACCAATATGTCCTCTAGCTGTTCAGGAGGTAGGAACTCGGTCATCGAGCGAGCGAGCATGGACTTCCCGGTGCCTGGTTCCCCGACCATTATCATGTGGCGCCTCTGCTCGGAGGCCTTTCTGACGACTATCGATGCTGCTTCCTGGCCAATCACCTGATCGACTAGTTTTGGAGGGATCGGTACCTGCTTCGTGGACTCGATGTCCAATCCCTCAATCCATTCCTCGACGGGAGTTTCGCAAACTGGGTCAGAGTCATTGGAGACGCCGAATGCAGATCCCTCTTCCCATGAATCAAGTGGGTCCTGTGGAGGGGTTTGGCCTTCTTCGTCCGGCTGGTCCTGTTCCGTCATAGCTATCCCTCGGGGACTTTCCTGCTAGTAGCACCTTCTTGAAGGTGCGTCTGCGCAGTCAGGGGCCATTCCCCCTAGTTCTGCCTCTCGAGATACTGCTCGCCGTAGTACTTCCATTGCTCCATGGTCCAGCCAGAGGGCAGGCCGCCTTCGGGCAGAGGGGGGTGGATTTCTTCAGGATGCTCGAAGTCCACTGTCTCTTCCTGTTGTGTCTGGCTGAGGTTTTGAGGAGGGGTATACGGGGGCTTGGATTCCTCTTCCCTGCCTCCACCCATTGCCCCTGAGAAGTACAGGCCGGCCATCGTCCCGCCCCCGATGAAGACCATCAAGACCAGTATGCCTACAAGGATCTCCATTGCAGAAAGGCTCGATTCTTCGCCTCCGGACTGCTGGTCCGCCTCCGTGTCTCCTTCCTCCTCAACTTCCGGAATCGTGGTTTCGGGCTCATTCGTAGTCGGGACCAGGATATCCATCTGCTCGGGGGTCGACCTGTCCCATCCATCGGCATCTACTGCCTTCACGGACAGGGTCAGGTAGTCCCCAATGGAGAGTCCAGACCCACCAGAAGAAGTCACCAAGAATGGGCCAAGACCATCTGATAACCCCGCAGAATGGCATATTCCGACTATTCCGTTGCAAATAGACCACCGGACCTCGGAATCGACCAGTTCTATGCCCCCCTCATACGCGATCGTCACTGTAGGATTGGAACCGATAACGAAGTCCTCGAGTTGAACCTCGAGGTCGCCTTGGTCGAAGTCTGTTTGCCATGATAACGGCTTTGCGTCGAGGATGGTGACGATGAATTGCGATGAGCTCCAGTCCCCGTGGCTGTCAATCAGGGTTAGTTTGACGTTGTGCTCTCCTGGCTCTTCCCACATCATGTTTAGGACGCCGTTGATATGATCGAATTGGACTGAGCCCGGGACCGAGGTGTCGACGTCGACCCATATCTCCTCGTCCGGGTCATCGACGTCGGACATCAGTGGGAGGATTCCGACTGATGCTGACTCGCCTGACTTCATGGTTAGTCCTTCGAGGTTGGAGATATCTATCTCTGGGGCGTCGTTGACGTTGATTACGAAGAAGACGATAGAAGTCTGGGATGACTTTGCCCCGTCATCCGCCATTACCACGATCTCGGCGACTCCGTTGTAGTCCTCGTTTGCTGTGATAGCAGTGATAGTTTGATCCGTTATCGAAACGTGAATCAGGTCTTCGTTGCTGTTCGAAACGATGGAGAGGGATAGATCGGATGGAGGGACTGAGTCGCCATTTTCATCCGAGTCTGACAGAAATCCAGTGAGTATTGTGCTGGCAGACCCGCCTTCGAAGACTGCCTGAGTGGGAATGGGAGACCATCTGGGAGCCCCGTTCTCGATAACGTTGAACAGGAGAAGGCCGTTGTTAACATCCTCCCCATCGTCGATGGAGATTGAGATTCCCTGAGGAATTGGGTTGCCCATTGAGTCGTCCAGAATTGAGTCGAAGAGAACGGTAATCTCGGAGGTGACTGAGTTCCAGCCCTTGAACTCGGGGTCTGAGCTGGTGATGGAGAGCATGGACAGGGGAGTCTCGGCGTCCCTGACCAAGCCCACGAGAGAAATCGTCTCTGTGGAGGCAATCTTCACCGTGGGGGTGCCGACGAATCCAGCATCGTTACTGTTCAGGACTCTGGGGAGTGCATTGCTTAGCTCGAAGGCCTCGAATGTGACGAGCCATTCGCTCTGCTGACCTGCGGCGTCCTCCCACATCACTCTGGTGTCATACTTGCCGGATTCTGCATTTGGAGGGGTCTGTATAGTGTGGACATAAACCATATTTGCACCTGAGCCCTCCATTACAGGATCGGCTATCCAAGAGGACTCCCATACGTTTTCTCCCGACCTTGAGTATTCCATCTGCGGAGTCATTGATGACATGTCGTCAACCAGATCATTAGGCAATGCGGACGACTCAAAATGAACCCTGTCCCCTCTTTCGAAGGTTGTTGATCCGGTGGCTGCTGGTTGAGATGGGATTGGCGGCATGTCGTGCAATGCAACTTCATCGACATAGTCGTTCGAAGAGTTGCGATCGCTACCCATGTCGAACAATTTTGCCCTGAATGTGGATACTCCGGATGGGATTGTCTCTAGTTCCGAGGTATCGAAATCAATCTGGTGGAGGAAGGAGCCTGCGACTCCAATCGTCCCAATTGGCTGCCCTCCGAGATAGACCTCATCCGAGCCGCTGATGATGTATATTCCGAGTTCCCCCCCCTCTTCGTATGGCTCGACCCCGTTGTTGGAAACCCTGGCTGAGATCTGCAGAATATCCCCTGATACGAATCCTGGCATCTGGTTTGTGTTCTCCACCTCGAACTCCAAAATTCCCACGTCGATCAATGGCCCCATATCTGGGTCGATCGCTACCAGGAACTCATTGTAGGATGTGTGGGGACCGTCCATCAGGGCTAAAACTGGCCAGAAATTCTCCCACTGGGTGTTTCCCCCCCCTGCCCTAACCAGGCTTAGAGGGGCGACCCATGTGTGTGACTCCCACGTCCCCTGAGTTAATGTCAATTCTTGGAAGCCGGAGTCGTCACTGTTCAGGAGCCACCCCCTCCAGTTGTGATGGGGCTTGGCGCCATTGTCGTAGGAGTCGGCGCCGACCTTCTCGGTCACCGCGCCGTAGACGAAGACGTCTACTGAAGAGTCTGGGCCGACGTAAATTGCTTCCAATGTGATTGAGACCTCATCGGAGCTAGAGTTGAGAGACATCGAGAGTTCTAACTGGAAGTCGTCGGTGGATGGGCCCATGCAACCTCCATTTGAGAAGTCGCTGTCGTAGTAGTTTGTTCCCGCTGCACCAACCTTGTAGCATGATCCTGACTGCTGGTCTGCAAACGAGAATGTGGGGTATCCGGATGATGCCTGCATTATGTGAGTCTGGCGATTGACTGGGCCATCACTAGGCCATCCTCCGCCACTAGACTCGAAGAATGATACGAAGGTGAAATCCTCCGGATTAGAAGTCTTCAGATTATCGAGAGAGGGTGAGGCACTGCTCATGCAGGGCCCACACCAATGCGCTCCAACGTACTCTCCAAAGACGGAGTGGCCCGGACTAGAGGCATACCATGGCAGGGCCTCCTGCTCAAGCTCAATCCTCTGGAAATTCTCCCGCTCGGGTACATCGATCATGGAAGATAGCGGAGTGGCTGCGAGAAGGATACAAACCCAGAGCGAAGGTTGGAAGAGTAGTCTCACGACTGATGCCATCGATTTTTCAGAAGGTATGGCCAGTATAATCATTCTCCTCGCCCTATAGGGCGAAATTATTGGTTGGCTATTGAATGACTTGAAACGTCCGCCTCAACCCGTCGGAATGGGGCGAGAGCATCGGCGAATGGGTTGCACTGAGGGAGGACGACGGTAGGGCTTACCTTGTCCATAGAGTTCCTGGGGAAGTCAAGGTGAAGGGGCTGGGAAGATTTGATGCCGAAAAGATGCTTGAAGGATTTTCAGTGGGAGATCGAATCACGGTGGGGCAGAAGTCGCTATCGGTGGTTGACCCGAGGCTCCCCGAGGCTAGGAGGAACATGTCCCGAAGAGCCCAGGTTATCGGTGCGAAGGACGCTGGCTTTCTGGTTTCATGGATGGGGATTGGGGTAGGTTCCAAGGTGCTCGAGGGTGGGCATGGTTCTGGGGGACTTGCTATGCACCTAGCTAGTGTTCTAGGAAGCTCTGGGACATTGATTTCTGTTGAGAATCGAATTGAGCATGCAGAAGTCGGCTCTTCGAACATGAGGAGGCTAGAGCAGGTCCTCCCGGAGTTTCCAGACTGGCACCTTATCGAAGGTGACCTAGCGGGTGCAAGCAGTGAGGCAACTGGGATATGCGACGCCCTAGATGCGGTAATTATCGACATTGCAGAGCCTTGGTCTGTTCTCTCGGAGATTGTCCCACTCCTTCGGATTGGGGGCAGACTGGCCTGCTACTGCCCAACCACTTCCCAGTTGGAAAAATCATGGGATGAGGTTGAGAGGCTGGGGCTAATCGTCGAATGGAGCGGAGAGATGATCGAGAGGAGATGGGTCAAGGCGAGCAAAGGTGGAGTTAGGCCTGGGAACCAGCCGATGGGGCACACTGCTTTCCTCCTGATTTCCGCCAAGGTAGCAAGCGAAGAAGAATGAGTCCCACTCAAAACCTTTCAAAGGCACTGACCGTCACGTGACGCCATGAGAGACAGTTCAAACTGGAAGCCGACGTCGTATCGGACGCATACCATCGGCCAGGTTGTTGAAGGGGGGGAGTCGTTGGTTGGTTCAGAGGTCACCGTCGCGGGTTATGCCGAGACAGTCAGAGGAAGGGGTGCGATATGTTTCCTTATGCTCAGGGATGGGACGGGACGGATCCAAGCATTCCTCAAGAGGGACAACATGGAAGAGTCGTTATTCGAGGCCATCCAGTCAGCGACCAGGGAGTCGACAATCCAAGTTACTGGAGTGGTCGCCGAGAAGCGTCCCCCGAAGGTTGCAGAAGGTGAGCCGATGCCCCCTGCTGAGTTCGAAGTGAGTGTTGGATCTGGAGTCATTCTGGCCGAGGCTGCTACACCCCTCCCCGTGGGAGTAACTGACGAGGTCAACGTGGGCCTGGACGTGAGATTGGACAATAGGCACTTGGACCTAAGGAGGGCACATGTCAATGCGATGTTCCAACTCAGGAGCAAAGTCCTACAGTATGGCAGGGAGCACTTGATCACAGAGGGATTCCAAGAAATCAATTCACCGAAGATTATCGCCGCAGCCGCAGAAGGAGGGACCAACCTGTTCCCCATGAAGTACTTCGAGACGGATGCATACCTCTCACAGAGCCCTCAGTTGTACAAACAGCTCGCGGTGCTCGGCGGATTGGAGAGGGTCTTCGAAATCGGCCCGGCATTCCGGGCCGAGAAGCACGACACCTACAGGCATCTGAACGAGTTCGTTTCATTCGACATAGAAGGTGCATGGATGGATGACGAGGACGTCATGGGGGTGCAGGAAAGAATGATTCACTACATCTGGAAAGAGATCTCCCATAACGACATGTCGTTAATTGGCGTTGTGAACGAGTACAGGGAATCCCAAGGCAAGGGCCCGGTAACTGTTGAGGCTCCTGAGCTCCCATTCCCGCGCATACCGTACTGTGAGGCTATCGAGATAGTGAAGTCGGGAGGTGGAGAAATCCAGTGGGGGGACGACATAGAGAGCCACCATTGCGACATCATCGCATCACAGTATCCAGGCTTCCACTTCATCCCCCGATGGCCCATGTCGATGAAGCCATTCTACATCCACCACAAGCAAGGGGAGAAGGGTTCAGAGGGGGGCCAGCTGAGCCGTGGATTCGACCTGAACTTCGGCCGAGACGAAATGACCAGCGGGGGCGCGAGGGAGCACAGGGTGGAGGTGTTGGAGCAGAATCTCAGGGACGTGGGTCTGGACCCGGCTGATTTCACATTCTACACCGATGGTTTCCGCTATGGGGCTCCTCCTCATGCTGGATGGGGTCTCGGAGTGGCTAGGCTGTTGATGGTTCTAACCGGTGCAGGAAACGTGAGAGAAGTTGTGCTCTTCCCGAGGGACAGGAGCCGAGTCACTCCCTGAAGTTGCGATTTAGAATAATATCAGGGATAGCCAAGTGGCGATTGCCCATGACAAGAAATGGAAGATCATCGGGGAAAGAAGTCCTCTGCTAGTGGTTAGCAGCATTTATCCATGCATACTCCTATGGCAGACTGATGAAGGGGGAGTCGGGGCAGACAGTAGTCGAAACCTTGGGTGGCCAGGACCTAAATCTCGATGGATCCGTGATCAACCTCGCGATCGTAGGCAGCAGCAGGTTCTACGACTTCGAAATCTTCGAGTCGGTTTTGGATAAATGGATAGAAGAGAACACATACCCTGACCTGATCGTTGTCGGTGGTGCTAGTGGTGTTGACTACATGGCCGAGAGATGGGCGGACAACAACCTGATTCCGATAGCTATCTTCTCAGAGGAGTGGGACGACCCCCTGAGGAGCCTGATAGACAGGAACAGGGGGGAGGCCCCGAACACACTAACTGAGAAGATTCTGTCTGCTGCCACAAACGTCCTAGCAATGCCATCTCCGACGAGCAAGTGGACGAGGATAGTCATCGATCGGGCAGAGTCGCTCGGGGTTCCAACGCATGTCGTAGAAGTCGATTAGAAGAACCAGAAAAGGATGGATGCAACGAGACCAACGAATAGGGCAATATGCAGATTTCCTAATTTCGAGGGTTCGCCAGGAGGACTAGATGGGGGAATGAAATCCATGATTGCGCACCATTCCGATTGATTATTACCCTTTTCCCGCCATAATGACGGGTAGGGGGATGCCCACGAGTACCACGGTTGGTTTGTGACGTATACGTCATAGAGGGGGCCCTGTGTTCGAGTGCCTCTTTGTATAATATTCAAATAGGTGCTGCAGTCGGGCGGCGCTCGTGGACTTGATTACCCTCTCGCTAGTTATCGTGCCCCTGATTGTGATAGTTGACCCGCCCGCATCGATCGCTCTTTTCCTAGCCATGGGAAGCGATCTAGACAAGAGGGAATTACAGGCAATAGCTACTCGTGCCTGTGCCTTCGCTGCCCTAGTTCTGCTGACCTTCCTTGTTGTTGGTGAGAGTTTGCTAAATCACATTGGAGTGGAAATGTACAGCCTTCGGATTGCCGGTGGGCTGATGCTGGGGATTGTGGGAATGAACATGCTCAAAGAGGGGCAGAAGCCCTCTGGTAAGGTCATCGCCGTGGTATCAGGTGGGGAGATTGCAGTAGACGATACCGTCGATTTTAGCCTAGTCCCTCTCGGGATGCCAATGATTGCAGGACCGGGGTCGATTACGCTCGTAATCCTGATGGGCACAATTTATGGTTTCAGTACCGTCTCCATATCAATCCTAGTAGTGATGTCGATTACGTTGTCTTTGTTCTATCTTGCGTCGAATATGAAGAATATGATAGGGGAGAACGGCACGAAGGCCATCACTCGCGTTATGGGCCTTCTGATTGTCACAACCGCAGTCCAGTTTTTTCTAGATGGATTGGATATGTGGCAACTCACAATGTAACGTGAACTCTACTCGTATCATCGAGGGTCTACTGAGCAACCCCTGAATGACAAAGGCCATCATAATGGACCTGTAGGTAGAACCCAGGATTACGCATACGCCACAAAGGAACCGTGGTACTCAGCGGCATATACCACGCTACCGATATTGATGCAGACGTATGTTCGAGGTTTTTTTGCCGACCTAATCGTCAAATAGATGAGTCTGTAATACGACGAAAGGTTTTCTTTAGAATTCGTAATCCCGAGTGATATGTCACAGACAAACGGTAGCGACGCAGAATGTCCATTCATGCACGGTGCGACAACAAGCCCAAACCACGGGACAACAAATCGAAATTGGTGGCCCAATCAATTGGATTTGAGCATACTCCACCAACACGACAGAAAATCTAATCCAATGGATGTAGATTTTGATTATAAAACAGAATTCAAAAGTTTAGATTATGCAGCCCTTAAGGAAGATCTGACAAATCTAATGACAACTAGTCAAGATTGGTGGCCTGCTGATTATGGTCACTATGGAGGCTTATTTGTAAGAATGACCTGGCATTCAGCGGGAACCTATAGAACTGGAGATGGGAGGGGGGGTGGCTTAACTGGATCACAACGTTTTGCACCACTTAACAGCTGGCCAGATAATGGAAATTTAGATAAAGCTAGAAGGCTATTATGGCCAATAAAAAAGAAATATGGCAGTTCAATTAGTTGGGCAGATCTGCTGATACTTGCTGGAAATGTTGCTATCGAATCCATGGGAGGGCCCGTATTAGGATTCGGTGGAGGTCGTTCGGACATTTGGCATCCCGAGGAAGATATCTATTGGGGCTCCGAAGATGAATGGTTAGGAGATAATAGATATGGCGGTACTCGTCAAGATCTTGAAAATCCATTATCTGCAGTTCAGATGGGGTTAATCTATGTCAATCCAGAGGGGCCCAATTCAAACCCAGATCCACTTCTCAGCGCTCAAGACATCAGAGAGACATTTGCAAGAATGGCAATGAATGATGAAGAAACGGTCGCATTAACCGCGGGAGGTCATACATTTGGAAAGGCACATGGAGCTGGAAATGCAGACCTTGTAGGAGTAGAACCAGAAGGAGCTTTGATCGAAGAACAAGGATTTGGTTGGATAAGTTCACATGGTTCTGGAAAGGGAAGAGATGCAATAACCAGTGGAATAGAGGGTGCATTCACAGCAAACCCAACTCAATGGGATGATGGTTATTTTCATCTTCTCTTCAAATATGAGAATTCTTGGAAATTAGTAAAAAGTCCCGCTGGAGCCTATCAATGGACCCCAGAAAACCCTGATGAAAATGATATGGCACCCGATCCAGAGGATTCTTCTCTCAATGTCCCTACAATCATGACCACAGCAGATATGGCTATGATTCGTGACCCCGAATACCGGAAAATTTCAAAAAGATTTCATGAAAAACCGGATCAATTCGCAGATGCATGGGCTAGAGCCTGGTTCAAACTAACTCATCGCGATATGGGTCCAAAAGTCAGATACCTCGGTCCCGAAGTGCCCGACGAAGAGCTAATCTGGCAAGATCCTGTGACCGCAGGCTCCACTTTAATTGATTTCGATGCAGTAACTGAATCGATCAAGAACAGTGGTCTGAGCATCACTCAGATGGTCGAGACCGCTTGGGCGAGCGCGTCCACATTTCGTGGTTCGGACATGCGTGGCGGGGCCAATGGAGCACGAATCAGACTATCCCCTCAAAAGGATTGGCAGGCAAATAAGCCCCAGGAATTGGCTCCAATCCTCTCGGCATTGGAGGACATTGCGACTTCTCACGGAGCAAGTCTAGCGGATGTAATCGTTTTGGCCGGAAATGTGGGAATAGAGATGGCAAGCGGGATAGAGGTTCCTTTCACGCCTGGGAGGGGGGATGCCAGTGAAGAGCAGACAGATGGCGATTCATTTGACGTTTTGGAACCGCTTGCAGACGGCTTTCGGAATTTCTTGAAGAAGAATTATGCCGTGAGCCCGGAAGAGATGATGGTGGATAAAACGCAACTCCTCGGTTTATCGGCACCCGAAATGACCGTGTTAGTCGGCGGTTTACGATCGCTTGGAATAAGTTCAGACGACAGGGGCTTGTTCTCAAACAATCATGATGACCTGTCAAGTGATTTCTTCACAGTTTTACTGGACATGGGCATCAAGTGGACAGCAACAGGAAGCAACTCCTATGACGGCTTAGATAGAAGCACGGGAGAGGTTATGAGACGGGCTTCAAGAATCGATTTGGTATTTGGGAGTAATTCTCAACTAAGGGCAATAGCTGAAGTCTACGCCCAAGATGATAATCAATCCAAATTCAAATTGGATTTCATCGCTGCGTGGAACAAAGTGATGAATGCAGACAGGTTTGATATTTGATTGGACGAGTACCACGGTTGCTTTGTGACGTATCCATAATCCTGGGTTCTACCTACAACCCATTATGATGGCCTTTGTCATAGAGGGGTTACTCAGTGTACCTTGAGTGATGTGGGCATCATCAAAATAATGATGAGAGAACCAGGAATCCCAAGCTGGCAAGACCAAGCCAAATCCAAAGAGAGAGTTTAGCGCCCTTTTCCATGCTTAGATTCCCATTTTTCAGAATTATCGGCAATATTAGGGCTGAAACAATGGGAGGAGAAAGCAATATTAGACAACACCAATCACCAGGAAAAATGCTTTCAGATGAAACCAGCAATACCGACAGAAAGATTGGCGAATATGGTAATATGAGGCCGGCGAAGAATCCACTGTCCAACTTCCATTTCTGCTGCCTTTCCATGAATTTCCTGGTGATTGGTCCCGGGACCAATATCACGCTCTCCGGAGCAACATCTTCTTTGCCTGTACCCCCCAGAGAAGCCTCTTCCTTGTGCTTCAGGCAATACCCCGAGGTTCTGAACTCCAATGCTTTGCAACCCTCGAATGCACATTTTCGCTCTCCCATATTGTACTATGAGTAATCGGTACAATAGATGTTTTTACGGCACAGAGTAAACATGATACTCGGGCATATCACATTCCTTAGGGAATGTGATGCCGGCTCAATGTTGAAATCCCCTTCCACACTCATTGATATATGCACAAGGCTACGATTGCCACTCTGATCGTCGGATTATTGGGATTTGTGATCAGCGCTGGTGCGATTTACTCGGGCATACAGCAGCAGACGGATTACATGGAGAAACAGGGTGCAAGCGGGCGTTTTGGAGAGGAAACCTGGGCGGGAAACACCTATGCCACATTCGAGGGCGATATGAGTTTCACGAATATGTACTGGGTTTTCATCGAGGAGACCCGTGATGCGGATGTAACACTGGTCGGAGGGGATGATGGGAACAGATTCATCCCATGCGACTCTGAGGATTTGGACGACAACCTTTGCTATTTACGATACAAAGAGGGCGATATGGATTACCGACCACTCGGCGTGATTCAGATTATGGATTCTGGAGAGTGGCAAGTGAGGTTTTCCGGCGATGTCACAGGAGGCAGCAAGGTAATGATCAGGGAGATTGAGATGTTTAGCGATGGCATAGCATTCGTCGGAATTGGGTGTTTTGGTTCCATAGCATCCTGCTTGATGGTTCTAGTAGGGGTGATTCTCGCTTTCACCCTAAAGGGGACCAAGGTCTCCTCCAATCAAGTCGTATACACTTCCGGCTCCTTTGTGTTGGAAGGTCAGCAGGAAGGCCCCCCAAACAACAACTAGGGCACCCCTTACTGATGCCCACATCAGAATGGGTACCCATTA
>Ga0207989_1000174_pt1 | contig 36682 bp, 28 predicted proteins | sample ETNtaG_7_FD_185777 | JGI IMG/M metagenome (GOLD analysis project Ga0207989, IMG submission 185777) | Marine microbial and viral communities from oxygen minimum zone, Eastern Pacific Ocean - ETNP201406SV65 (SPAdes) (version 2) | ecosystem: Environmental > Aquatic > Marine > Oceanic ... | reverse complement strand
TAATATTCTTGAAAACTTCAAACTGGCTAAATATAAATCAAACTCTTCTGCGACTTACCATCTTTTGGCAGAAGCGCTCAGAAGAGGGCACGTAGATCGCTCAAGGTATATCGGTGATCCCAATTTTTCTGCTGTTCCTGTAGGGAAGATTCTCTCGAAAAAAAGAGCGAGGGAATTGGCAAAATCAATCAGTTTTAATTCTGCCACTTCCACTAAGTCACTCTCTCCAGAATTTTACTTAGAGGAAAGCAAGGACACCACACACTTTTCAATTATTGATGAAGACGGAAATGCAGTCTCCAATACTTATACTTTGGGTTATTCGTTTGGATCCGGTGTGACCATTCCTGGCACCGGGATTTTGATGAATAATCATATGAATAATTTTGCCTATCGGTATGGGGATAAAGTGGTAAGGGGAAGAGAAGCCAGCCCGGCAAACAGATTTGACTCTGATAAAAGACCGATGAGTACGATGACACCGGTTATGGTTTTTAACAACAAAGGAAAGTTAATGTTAATCACAGGCTCTCCTGGCGGAGCCAATATACCTGCTGCTGTGCTTAGGGTGATTACTGGAGTTGTTGATTTTGGCCTCCATATAGGGGAAGCGACGATGTTGCCAAGAATAAGCAAAGGCTGGCCAGAAGAGGATTTAGATTACGAGTCAACCGTCAGCTCAGATGTGATGGCTATTTTAGAAAAAATTGGTCATAAAACGGAGCTCTCCAATACCATGGGAAGCACCCAAAGCATCCATATTAAAGATGGTTTGAATCAAGGCTATGCAGACTTGAGAAGACCCAATGCTGGAGTAGCTGTACAAAGTGATTAAAAAATTAGTCACCCAGTATTTGCTGTAGAATAGTCTCACTATGGGAATGAATATTTTTTATTGGATTGTTTTACTTGCAACTTTTGCAGGTATTTACTTTTTGGGATCTAGAACGGAATTGAAACTGTGGGCGCGAGTGGTCATTGCTCTCGTTCTTGGTGTAATCATTGGGTTTATTTTTGGAGATCTAGCTCAGACATCGAAATGGATTGGCGATTTATTTGTCCGCCTCATTAGAATGTTGGTGATTCCTTTGATATTTACCTCGCTGGTCGCCGGTGTAGTTTCCATGGGAGACCCAAAGCGATTGGGCACCATTGGACTCAAGACCATTGGTTTGTATCTAATGACCACACTGTTTGCAATAATAATCGGCTTGGGCTTAGGCACAGTTTTTCAACCTGGGCAGGGCATGGACCTTACCGGGGTTGAACCATTTATATCTGGAAATGCGTCAACAAGTGTTACTGATCAATTATTTGGGATCATTCCAGAAAATCCGATTTCCTCATTAGCCAATGGGCAGGTATTACCAGTTATCTTTTTTTCCATTTTATTGGGCATAGGAATCATAATGGGAGGAGAAAAAACAAAATCTCTGGGTGATGTTTTTTCTTCTGCAGCAGAAGCTGTGTTAAAAATAGCCCACCTCGTTATGCAATTAGCGCCATATGGTGTTTTGAGCTTGATCGCCTGGGTTTCAGGTACACTGGGTATGGAAGCTTTGCAGACGATGCTTAAACTAACCACCCTTCTTTATTGTGGGTGTGTTCTCCATATGATCCTTGTGTACGGAGGAGCCTTGAAATTTATTATTCGATTGCCTCTGATTAGATTTTTTAGGGGTATTGCAGATGCTCAGGCTGTTGCTTACTCAACTTCTTCCAGTTCAGCAACACTGCCTATTACCATCCAATGCGTTCAGAAAAACCTAGGTGTCAGTCAATCCGTAAGCTCTTCGGTACTGCCTTTAGGTGCTACCATAAATATGGATGGAACAGCTTTGTACCTGGGTATCGTTGCATTATTCTCAGCCCAGTATTTTGGCATAGATCTTGCTCTTTCTGATTATTTTCTGATTGCACTAACAGTCACACTAACCTCAATTGGAACAGCTGGTATCCCTTCTGCATCACTTTTTTTGTTGGCAGCAGTGTTATCAGTGATAGGAATTTCTGACACCCAAACTGCCCTGATTGTTGGCTTCATTTTTCCCGTCGATCGAGTGTTGGATATGGCAAGAACAGTTGTCAACATCACTGGTGATGCCACCGTATCTGTGATTGTAGCAAAGTCAGAAAATGAATTAGACGAATCGACTTTTCGACATGAAGCTGTTATCTAAATTTATGATAGTTGGATGGTTAGAAGAACAAAAATTATAGCCACAATCGGTCCGTCAACCAGTGACCCTGAGATATTAAAAAAATTACTTCAGAAAGTCGATGCTGTACGTATTAATTTAGCTCATGGCAGCTGGGATGGTGATGAAAGTAACCATCGAAAAACCATTAAGAACATTCAAAAGATTGCTAGGAAAATTAACAAACCAATCAGCATTTTGGCAGATTTGAAGGGCAATAAATTAAGGGTGGGAGATTTTAAGAATGAAAAAATTAACTTGGTTGAAGGTTCTGAGATTATTGTCAGGTTGAAGGATGAGAATTCGATAACAACATCGGATGAAATTCATATCAATTCAATAAAAATCATGCAGCTAATAGAGGTAGGCGATCAGATTTTATTAGACGATGGTCTAATTCAAATTGAGGTAATTGGCATTTCTAAAGATGCTTCTAAGGCCTCCTGCAAGATAATAAAAGGCGGTGAATTGGTTTCAAGGAAAGGCTTTGAGGTGAAAGATAAAACGCTGAAACAACAAGGTTTAACGGACAGAGATAAGAAAGATCTGAAGAAACTGTCAGAATGTGAAGTGGATTGGATTGCTTTATCCTTTGTCAATAACGAAACCGATGTTACCCAGGCAAAAGAGATATTGAATTCATTGGGTAGCAATGCCTTGGTGATTTCTAAAATAGAAAGAGCAGCGGCTCTGGAGCAACTTGATGAGATTATTAATGCCAGTGACGGCATTATGGTTGCTAGGGGGGATCTGGCTTTGCAGGTAGGCTCAGCCCACCTTACTGGTCTTCAAAAGGAAATCATTGAGAAAACTGTAGTGGGGAAAAAAATTGTTATTACAGCCACCCAAATGATGGAATCAATGATTCACAGTCGAACACCAACGAGAGCAGAGATTACGGATGTTTCCAATGCCGTACTGGATGGAACGGATGCAGTGATGCTGTCGGCAGAAACAGCCATAGGCGAATACCCATTAGAAACGGTAAGTGCCATGGCAGAGGTTTGTGAAGGCGCAGAACAATACCAACAAACTTTACCTGAGACCGAAAATACGTTGATTTCAGAATTTAACACTATTGATGAAGCAATCGCAATTGCTTCCATGCGTATTGCCAAGAAAATGAATATTAAAGCAATTATTGCACTAACAGAAACAGGCTCAACAGCTATAATGATGTCTAGACTTAGGTACAATTTTCCCATCTATGCTTTTACCAAGAGTAAATACACCCAAAGAAGAGTCAGCTTATGTCGTGGCGTGATTCCCTATCCTTATATACCAACCCAGGGCAATGCCTATGAATTATTTCTTGAGATCTCTAAAAGGATGCTTCACACCGGGGAGGTCAAAATTGGCGATATGGTTGTCCTCACCAATGGTACTATCACAGGTATTTCAGGGCAGACCAATACACTCAGAATTATGAAAATTACAGAGAGAAAGGGGAAATAATTCTTTCACAATTAAGCATTAATTAATAAAATCATCTGCTTCAGAATCATAGCTTGGAATTTATATGGATCATCACAGAGTTGGAATCAGCGGTCTTGCAACTTACCTCCCCCCATACCGGGTTGATTTGTCTAATTGGTGTGATTGGACAGGGAACTCAAAGGAGAAAATAAATTACGTCATAGGTTCTGGATTCAGGATTCTCGGTCCTAATCAAAGTATTTATACTATGGCTGCAAATGCGGTCCTACAGTTAATTGAATCATACGATATTAATCCATCTGATATTGCTTATCTTGCATTGGGAACAGAATCCAGTACCGACAATTCCACAGGCTCAGTCATTATCAAAGGAATGATAAATGATGAGTTAATAAAAAGAAAAATAGATCCCATTTCGGTCAATTGCGAAGTGCCAGAATTTAAGCAAGCCTGCTTGTCAGGTATTTATGCGGTTAAAAACGCGATTCGATTCATTAAATCAGATGCTCCAAAATCAAGAGCAATCGTGGTATGTTCGGATATTGCTCTCTACCAAATGGGTACGAGTGGTGAGCCAACTCAAGGTTCAGGTGCAGCAGCTATCTTGATTGAGTCTAATCCTAAAATTGCTGAAGTACATACTAATATATCTGGGAGTGCTTCTAATTACCGTCTCATTGATTTCAGGAAACCCATCCATCACCGGGCAAAAAACTCACACAAGCATTCAGATCTCAATCTGGAGCTACCAATATATAATGGTAAATATTCAGCAACTTGTTACATTGATGAAACCATTAATGCATTGGCTGATATGTGTCAAAAGAGGAATCTTAATACAGCACAGCATCTGAGACAAATACCGGCTTTATTTATGCACAGGCCTTTTCATAGAATGCCTATCAACGCTTTCACAATAATTTATTTGTACGCACTATCTATAGGCAATAGCGATGATTTAGATGAATTATCAGGGTATGCAAACATTGCAGACGTTAATCACCATGACCTTTTCCAAGAGCTGCAACAAAGGCCCAACATTAGTGAATACCCCTTGATTGGAAAAATTAATTATGAACCATTACCTTTGACACAAATAGTTGCAAAAACCTGCCAGAAAGAGAAAAACTTCCAGGATCTAATTTTACACAAATTAGACTTTGGTTCAGAGCTCACCAAAGAAATGGGCAATATTTATTCAGGTTCTGTTTTTGGCTGGCTGGCAGCTGGGTTAGAAGATGCAATTGCTAATAATATCGACTGGACACATAAAGAAGCTCTTTTGTTTGGTTATGGAAGTGGTGATGCTGCTGAAGTCATACCCATTTCTTTTGTTGATGACTGGCAAACAGCAGCATCGAAGGTGAAATTTTCTCAATCTTTTGGTGATTGCTATAATCTTTCATATAGTCAATATACAGATTTAAGATCTGACAAAAAACTGAATGGCATCGATCACAAGTTAAATAAACAATTTGTAGTGAAAAAAATTGGAACCGAAGAAAGAGATGATTTTCAAGATGCTGGAATTGAATATTACGAATATCTTAATTGATTAATCAGTCAGATTGGATTTAACAAGCATGACAAAATCCACTTCAATCATCCAAGAAATGAATCAATTTCAAAATCCGATCCGTTGACTAGTGTCAATTTATTGTATAGTCGAAACATGAAAAACTGCACCACCTTACTGTTTGTTACAGCGTTCATCCTGACTAGCTGTCAGGCTGACTACAACAAACCTGTAGAGATTGCGGCTGTTGATGCAGAGCGAATCATCAACGCAGACAGAGAGCCGCAGAATTGGCTCGCACATGGTCGCACCTACGATGAGCAGCGATTCAGTCCACTCACTACTATCAATGCAGATAGCATCAGCAAACTTGGGCTGGCCTGGTACCTAGATCTAGGTACCAACCGTGGTCTTGAGGCTACACCTATCGTTGTTGATGGTGTTATTTATGTCAGTGGTGCATGGAATATTATTTATGCCATCGATGCACGATCAGGGAAACTCTTATGGCAACATGATCCAGAGACTTCGCGGGCCTGGGTGGCTGAGTACGCTGTTCATGATGCCGTCAGCCGAGGGATAGCTGTATGGGACGGTAAGGTTATTGCAGCCACACTTGATGGTCGACTGTTAGCGCTTGATGCCACAAACGGTGAACTTCTCTGGTCAGTATTAACTATTGATCGCAGTAAGCCATACACCATTACAGGGGCACCACGGATTGTAAAAGACCGGGTAATTATCGGTAACTCTGGTGCTGACTATGGCGTACGTGGTTACTTGTCTGCTTATGATGTAAGTAATGGTGAGCTTGACTGGCGTTTTTATACAGTACCCGGTGATCCCCTGAAGCCACAGGAAAGTGCAGTACTCGAGAGAGTGGTAAAAACATGGACGGGTGACGAATGGTACAAGACTGGTGGAGGCGGAACGGTCTGGAACTCAATGGCCTTCGATCCAGAGATGAACCTGTTGTACTTTGGTGTTGGTAACGGCACACCATGGAGTCGGGAATTACGCAGCCCTGGCGGTGGAGACAACTTATTTTTATCGTCCATTGTGGCGGTTAACCCGGATAACGGTGAGTATGTATGGCATTATCAGACGACACCAGGAGAGTCTTGGAATTTCTCTGCGGTGGAATCAATAATCCTTACTGAACTTGAGATTGAGGGCAAGCTACGCAAGGTTTTGATTCAGGCACCTAAAAACGGTTTCTTTTATGTGCTCGATCGCGCCACTGGCGAACTACTTTCAGCTCAGCAATACATCGAACAAAACTGGGCCAGTCATGTAGACATGGCTACCGGGCGGCCAGTGGAATATCCATTTGCACGTTACAAAAACCAGGGTCGCTTAATCGTGCCAGGTCCCTCAGGCGGACATAGTTGGTATCCAATGAGCTACAGTCCACACACAAAGCTGGCATATATTCCTGCTCTGAGTGTGCCGGGTTATTACAATCACCAGGAAGCATATGCCCATCAGCCTGGTTTTCAAAATAAAGGTATCGAAGAGGGTGTTTCCGATTTCCGCGCACTCAATCCGCAGGGTGAGCGGCAAAAAATTCGCTTTGGTATGCGATTGTTAGCTTGGGATCCACAAACCCAGACAGAGCGCTGGCGGGTTGAACACACAGATCTACCTGGTGGCACGTTGGCCATGACCGGTAACCTGGTATTTCAAGGTTTGGGGAGTGGTGAGTTTGCAGCGTATGCTGCTGACACGGGTACCAAGCTGTGGAGCTTTGAGGCCGGCACGACTATCATGGCGGGACCAGTCACCTATGCAGTAGATGGGGAACAATATGTGGCAGTGTTGGCAGGTCGTGGTGGTGGTGCTGGGCTTGTTGGCGGACCAACGGGCGTACACTGGAATGGTTTGGTTAACGAAAATCGCTTGCTTGCATTTAAGCTTGGAGGACTTACCAAAATTCCGTCTGCACGAAAACTAGTTCGACATGTGAGTATCCCGGATGAGTTGCGATCTACAACAGAAGATAAGGCACTTATTGGTCGCGGACAGAAAATCTACGAGCAATACTGCTATATGTGTCATGGTCTCGGTGTGTTTTCAGGCGGTGTGATCCCTGATTTACGCTATGCGAACTCGCAGACGTTTGCGAACTGGGAAGCAATCGTAATTGGTGGTAGCCGTTCTGCCCAAGGCATGCGCTCATTTGAGGGCGCATTAAGTGCAGAAGATGCACTGGCGATCCGTGCTTATGTACTGCGGCAAGCTGTAAAATTACAATGAAAGGAGCAGTGCCCATATTTTGGAATAAACTAATATGAAAAAATCTATATCAATCATTCAAGAAATGAATCAATTTCAAAAGCTGATGCAAGAATGGCGTCGAGATATACATCAACACCCAGAATTAGCATTTAATGAGAATCGAACTGCAGAGTTGGTGGCTAAAACCCTAGAATCTTTTGGAGTTGAGGTATTTACTGGAATAGCTAAAACAGGAGTAGTTGGCAAACTAAGTAGTGGAAACTCAGACAATGCTATTGGTCTCAGGGCCGATATGGATGCATTACCTATGGATGAGGACAATACCTTTGACTATCGTTCCCAAAATGATGGTGTTTTCCATGGTTGCGGTCACGATGGCCATACAGCAATGTTGCTGGGTGCAGCAAAATATTTATCTTCAACAAAAGAGTTTGATGGAACAATTTATTTCATTTTTCAACCAGCAGAAGAAGCAGCAGGCGGGGCACCTGAAATGATCAAGGACGGACTTTTTGAGAATTATAAAATGTCTTCTGTATACGGAATGCATAACATGCCAGGAATGCCTGTTGGAATGTTTGGTATTCGCTCAGGCCATATGTTTGCAGCATTTGCTCCATTTGATATAGAAATAAGAGGAATTGGTGGTCATGCAGCTATGCCCCAAAAATGCATCGATCCAATTGTTGTCTCATCGTCCGTGATTCAATCCTTACAAACGGTTGTCAGTCGAACTATTGATCCACTTAAACCCTCCGTCATCAGCGTTACTCAGATTCATGCAGGCGATGCCTATAATGTTATTCCCGATACGGTCAGATTATCTGGTGGGGTTCGATATTTTGATCGCGAATTAGGGCAGATTATCAGACAAAGAATGGAGGAAGTGTTGGAGGGAATTTGCAAGAGCTATGGTGCTACCTATACTTTTAATTATGACGAGCTTTATCCTGTGCTCACCAACCACGAAACAGAAACAGGCATTGCAGTAAAGGCAGCTTCAAATGTTGTAGGCAGTGATAATGTTGATCCTGATCTTCCACCAACACCAGGATCGGAAGATTTTGCTTTTATGCTTCTAGAAAAACCTGGGGCATATATATTAATTGGTAATGGCGATGGAGAAGGAGGTTGCATGATTCATCACTCAAGTTATGACTTTAATGATAAAATTTTGCCATTAGGAGCTGCTTACTGGGCTGAGCTTGCAGAGTTAGTTTTAGTTTAAGGGGTTATACAACAAATGGACATTGAAGAAGCACAACGTTATTTAGGAGAAGTTGATGTGCAAGCTCTGAGTGAGGCTATTCTGGCACAGGAGCCGGAAGCTTGGACAGAACAAATCATTCGCCAACAGGCTTACCAGGTACATCAGGAAACGGAGTCAATTGTATTGTTGTTCTGTGATGAGTCCTGGCCATGGGGTGAAATACACCGAGAAGCTGGTTGGGATCGCTTGGCTAAGGTCGCCATGCCACTAATTGATGATATTATTGATACCTACTACACTCCCGGAGGTACGTTATTACGCGCTATGGCGGCGAAACTGAAAGCGGGAGGGCGCATTACTCCCCATGTTGATTCACTGGAATCTTTCCATATGGGGCACCGCATCCATGTACCTATCACGACCAACAACGCTGTGCGTTTCATGATCGAAGGCAAGCCTTACCGTTTTGATGTGGGGAAGGCCTATGAACTCAATAACCAGAAAATGCACAGCGTTATGAACATGAGTAAAGAGGATCGTATTTCCTTTATTTTTGATTATGTGCCAGCTACCGAGACTGACAAACTACGGAATGACAACAATGAATATTTTTGACGATGTGCTAGCTACCGAGACTAACTAACTATGGAATGATCACAATGAACGAAACGACCACTCCTAAGGATAAAAGTATAGCTCAAGCAATTAGTTTTATGCGCACCAATCGTCCACTTCGAGCGGAAGAGCTTTGTCGTGATTATCTAAGCCAAAACCCGGGATGTACTGAACACCTTCGCTTATTGAGCCACGCATTGATGAAACAAAGACGGTTCACAGAAGCAGAAGAAAAACTCCGGTTTGCCATATCGTTGTCTCCTGATTATCCTCAGTTGTATGAAGATCTAGGCAGTGCTTTTGCGATGCAATCCCGATATGAAGAAGCCATCCCTGAGTTGGAAAAAGCAATCCAACTTCAACCAGCATTACCACTCGCGCATAAAAAACTTGGCCAGGCTCTGGCTGCAGTGGGGCGAGGAACAGAGGCCGATGAAGAATTTCAGGCCTATATCGACGGCGACCCTAATCGCGAAGCCATTATAAAGGCTGCAGATCTATTGAATGAAGAAAAAATCGAGGAAGCTATTGATATATTGCAACCTATACTTAAAAGTAAGCCTGATCATGTCAATGCCATGCGTTACTTGGCCCTTGCCTATCGAAAAGGCGAGAAGAAGCTACAGGATGCAGAAGCTCTGTTGCGCAGTGCTACCCGGTTAGCCCCTGATTTTATTCCTGCTTGGTTCGATTTGGGATCATTATTGAGTTTCCGTAATAAAAGGATGGAAGCCATTGCTGCCTACCAGAAAGTAGTCCAACTGGATCCAGAAAATGCCCCAGCCTGGGGTGGTTTAGGCAGTGCTTATGCCGTTGCCATGTATCCCGACAAGAGCGCTGAGGCCTATGCTAAATCTATTGCATTGAAGCCCAATGTACCGAATGTGCTTGTGGGGCAAGCCCATGTACTCAAGACTTTAGGCGATCAGGCTGAAGCTCTCAAGTCTTATCGCGCAGCGATCAAAATCAAACCTGAGTTTGGCGAAGCCTATTGGAGTATGGCAAACCTTAAAATTTTCCAGTTTGAGGAGAAAGAAGTGAGTTCAATGTTACAACAGTTGGAGAGTGATAATCTGACAGAAAGTGAAGAAATTCATTTTCGCTTTGCTCTGGGCAAAGCCTTTGAAGACAAAAAGGATTATGAGCAGGCTTGGCACTACTATCATACAGGCAATCAGCAACAACGGATGACCGTGGAACACCACCCGGTGAAAATGGAAACGCGTCATAGTCAGCTAAAACAGATTTTTAACAAGGAGTTTTTACAAGAACGTGCTGATGTTGGTCATGACGTCTCTGATCCAATTTTGATCGTTGGGTTGCCCCGTTCTGGCTCCACTCTCATTGAACAAATTCTGGCTAGTCATACTCTGGTGGAAGGCACTTCTGAACTGCCAGTATTGGGTAAACTGTCTGAGTCTATAGGTCAGTACCGCACCGACGGTATTAAATACCCAAAAGCAGTCAAGGATCTTCGCAACAAGGATTGGCGTGCTTACGGTCAGCAATATATCGAAGAAACCCAGCGCCATCGGGTTACTGACAAGCCTTTTTTTACAGATAAATTACCCAATAACTTTCCACAAGTTGGCTTATTGAGCCTCATCCTGCCCAATGCCAAAGTCATTAATGCCCGACGTCATCCCTTCGACAGCTGTCTGGGCAGCTATAAACAATTATTTGGTAAGGGACAAAATTTCACCTACGATATGCTCGATCTGGCACATTACTATCAGCTGTATGATGCCATGATGAAACACTGGCATGAGGTGTTGCCGGGTAAAGTGCTAGATGTGCATTATGAGGAGACGGTTGATGACCTAGAGAATCAAGTTCGCCGCATCCTGGATTTTTGTGATTTGCCCTTTGAACAGAGCTGTGTGGACTTTCATCAGACGGAACGTGCAGTGAAAACAGCCAGTTCAGAACAAGTGCGGCAACCCATTTATACCGGTGCCCTAGGAACTTGGCGCCGTTATGAAAAACACCTAGATTTATGGCAGGAACAACTTGCCGATATTGTTGATGAATTGCCTGAGGTATCTAGAAATGCCGGGTTATAAATTTAAGGAATGATACCTTAATCAAAGGGCCAAACTTCCAGACCATGAATGGCATTACGAACATCTTTGCTCAGTTGAACTGAGGCTAGAGTAGTGTTTTCAGCTAGATCATAAAGCGTTACCGTCGAGGGCGAGGCACCACCTGCTACCACAGTGCCGGAAACCCGACATAAACCCCGTGCAAAACCAGGTCTTGCTAACTTATTATCCTCTGCTGTTCTATGAGTGAGTTCCTTAGGATCATATTTTGGAACAGCCATCGCCCGGTCTTCCCCACCTTCTCCACGACCGGTATATCGGAGAACATCGTCTTCGGAGTCGTTAAATAAGACACCGTCTCGGAAAGGTTGAGCATTGTGTGTACCTGCTGGTAATTCTACAGCCATATGGATGGCACTACCATTGAAGTGCAGCATACCTCCTGTTCTCAACCCAGAGATGTACATACCATGGCGATTGCAAAAAACATTATTGATATGCATTTTGTTTAACATCATAGGACCATCACCAGTCAGTGGATTAAAGCCCACAGGTTTAAATTGAGCACCTTTGGATTGAATATTCATTCCCCAGTTGAAGCAGTGTTTATCCAGGTCAAAACCCAGAATACTGTCAAAACCAGTAGAGGTGAGAAACAAGCTCCGCTCAAATACAGTAATTTCATGACAATGTTTAAGGTAGGGGTTTCGCCAGGAATCAATCAATTCAAAATCAAGAGTATAGGCAAACAACTCATCACTGGCCGCAATAAAAACTTGCTCACCGTCAAACGCTATTCCTCTTAAGCCGCGGTCCCATCCACGACCTTGCCAGTCGATGCCAGAAGTATTCCAATCGATGGTTTGTTCAACCATCTGATTTTCTAGATCAATCAGATACACACCACCATGACTTTGCCCTTGTTGAGCTCCTCGCACCACAGAACTGGTGACAAGCTTAACCATATAATTGAAAGCGTGGCTAGATTAGCAACCTCAAAAGTCTTTTTCGACAGTCAACCACGTGGTTCTAGGTTGGGCGAGGCTTCGTACATTGTGATCTCGGGCATTGCCAAACAAGTCTGCATTATCGTTGTAACTGGTATTCACATAGCCATAGGTCGCCTGATCAAAAAGATTGTCTATATACACGGATACATGCCAACCATTTGCCAGATTATCAAGGCCAAATGAGAGATTACTGGTGTTGTAGGCTGGTGAAATTCCATTGGTATCATTTTGTATAATATTCCAAGTTCTGTTCCAGGATTGTGATTGATAGCTCAAGCTATAATAAACCCAGAGATCACCTCCAGCGACATCAGGCTGTTCATAGGTAATTCCAATATAGCCTGTCTGATCAGGGGAATTGGCCATGACCATGCCAGGGCGATACACCGAGCCACCGGGTGTAATATATCCTGTGGTAAATTGAGCATCATTGAATAAGGCGGCACCACTGACATTGAGGTTTTCCGTGATCTGGTATTTGACCTCAATCTCAAGGCCTTTGGCTTCAGCGTCTCCAGCATTCACAGTTCCACCTACCCACCAAGGGCCGACGCCACCCCAATGTGCGATCTGCATATCACTCCATTCCATCAAAAAGTACTGAGCATTCACTTGTAGGCTATTGTCCATCCAGGTGCTCTTGATACCGATTTCATAGTTGTCCATAAAGTCTGAATCATAGTTTGCTGGCACTGCACCAGTTTGCACTGCACGTGGGGCGTTATCGCCTCCTACTCTGTAGCCTTGACTGAACAAGGCATACACCATTTTGTCTTCATCAATGGTGTAAGTGGCATTAACTTTATACAGGATATCTGAATCCTTTCCTATGCTATGGATTTCTCCATTCGACGCTATCCCGCCACCAGCAAATGGGGGTAACCCCTCTGGAAACACATCCCTGTTGTAGGTATCGCGTTTAAATTCAGACCAACGAAAGCCAGTGCCCACACTCAGTTTTTCTGTTACATCATAGCTGAATTCACCGAATACTGCGGTTTGCTCCACTGAATCCTTATAGGTGTCGGCGTAGCTAATGGTGGTATCGATTGGGCATTCTACAAAATTGGGATAGTAGTAGGCGTAGAGACAGGCATAATAATTCGCATAGTAAGCGGCACCAGTGGACATGTAGTCAGGATGCTCAGTGCCGTAATACCATGTGTCATAAGTATCTTCCCAATAGAGCCCAGCCATCCACTGGAGCTTGCTATCGCCTTTGGAAACCAAGCGAATTTCAGCCGCATCGCGATCTTGAAATTGATCATTAAAAATATGGGCACGGGTGTAGTCAGTGTCATACAGGCCGTAACCATAATAGGCATCTCTCCACTGTGTGTAGGCATGGTTGTCCCACAAATAAACAATGTCACGCTCATAATGCGTGACGGTGGCAGCGAGATCAGCAAAACCCAAATCGCCTTTTATGGTCAGGGCAGCAGAATACCAGTCGTCATCTCGCATTTCATCCGTAAAGCGAGTAATTTTATGGTCTCCTAGAGCAGGATCGGTGTCCCAGGACCCTTCGAGCTCACTTTCTTCATTTACATAACTCAACAGTGCGGACCATTTGTCAGAAATATTCCACAATGCAGAAATACGTCCACCAGTTACATCATAGGTATTAAAATCATCTTCCACTATATCGGCATTATCATAGCTGCCACTCCAGCTGGTTCCGTAAATATTATCGACATAGCCACCATCGCTTGAGGTGTAACCCACAAGACGCATGCTAAAGGAATCGTTTATGGGTATATTTACGTATCCGTTGACATCAAAGCTGGTATCACCACCCTTAATGCTGCCAAAAGAAGTCTCAACTGAACCATAAAAACCAGTGTGATCAGGTTTATTGGTGATCATTCGAATTGTGCCGGTTTGCGAAGTGGAGCCGAACAAGGTGCCTTGTGGTCCTGGTAATGCTTCAATACGTTCAATATCAATGGCTCGGACGCTCACCTGTTGTGAGCTGGTAGTCATCGGTTGTTCATCGAGGTAAAGGGCGACAGAGCTGTCGACATACCAAGTATAGGCATCCTGTGTTACTCCCCGCATGACCAAGTCATTTCGTCCAGGTACTTCGGCTGTTAAAACGACACTGGGTAAGGCCTTAACGTAGTCCGCCATGCTCTTGATACCCATTTTATCAATATCTTCATTCGATAAGGCCATGATGCTCTGGCTTACTTCTTGCAAATCAAGTTCACGCTTGGTTGCGGTAACTATGATCTCTTCAAGGGCGACTGCTGTAGATTCTTGTGACATAGCAGTTTGTGTGAAAGGGACCGTTAAAGCACTGGCTACTGCAGCGGCTACTAGGGTATTGGGCTTTGATTTCAGTGTGGTCATTAAATCGTACTCCTTAATTAATCTTCCATATCAGTTGGATCCATTAATTCATGGTGCATGCGCCCTGTTTTCTTGTCAAGCATAAGAATTAACTTTAGAAAGCATCATTAAAGAAAGTATATAAGCAATAATCAGAAATATTCATGAAGGCTAGATTATAATTAGTCTGTAACATTTCCTTTGGTATAACTAACCGATGACTGCTGAAAAAGAAGTAATTAAAGATGGTATCCATGAGTATTACTATAAAAATGAATACTCACATCAGTTGAAGTGGAGAGGAAATTACAAAGACGGACTTAAAGATGGATTGGTAGAAATCTTCCACTGGGAGAAAGGTCAATTAATAAGAAGAGAGAATTGGAAGCAAGGGAGAGAAGACGGTGTTTGGGAAGAATTTAACAAAGAAACTGGTCAATTAACAAATAGAGGAAATTTTGTAGATGGAAAACAACAAGATTTCGAGTGGTTTAATGAAACTGGTCAATTAGAAATTAGAGGGTACTTTAAAGACGACGAACAAGACGGTCTCTGGGAATATTTTGCTGAAAACGGTCAAATAGCATATCAAGGAACATTCAAGAACGGTAAAGAAGATGGTCTTTGGGAGGGTTATTACGAAAACGGTCAATTATTGTATACAGGAAACATGAAAAATGGAGAAGCAGACGGTCTTTTTGAGTGGTTCCATGAAAACGGTCAACTACAAAGAAGAGGAGAGCATAAAAACGGAAAACTAGACGGTCTCTGGGAGTATTTTGATAGAGACGGAAGTCTAACTGAAACCATAGAATTCAAAAACGGATTAAAAAAACGATAAACGTTTATTCATTCTAATTATTATTGCTTACGTTTGGCAAAATGCGACTGGATGAGAAATGATAACCCCATTCCAACAACTAAAATCGCAACGGATATCTTTCCACGATGAGCGGTTTCACTTGTCCAGATTTCACCGTATTCAAACCAGTAAAGTACATACATAGAAATCAGCCAAGGCGTAAAGGCAATAGCGATTTCAAGTACGTGACGAGTCCGTATTTTCAAGGAATTTAACATGTTAAAAAAATACTACCATGAAATGTAGCCATCGTATACGATGAGACGATGAGTTCAAGTTCTCTGGGTAAGCAAATGATAGGAATATATGAGTATTGACCTGAAGGTAGTAATGAAAAACAAAGCCATTAACCAGTGGAGATTGTTCTGGCTTATCTCTATTCCAATGTCCATTGTTATAGTCATCGCTATGATCGGGACCGATATGTCCACCGGGGCTGGTGTATCGACAATGATCGGCTTTTCCGTACGCTGGGCAGTGCCTTTCATATTCCTAGTAGTCGCTGCATCTTCTTTGCAGACACTGTTTCCTGGGCCGTTTCCAATGTGGTTGCTGCGTAACCGTAAATATATTGGGATATGCTTTGCAGTCGCAATGGCGTGGCAAGGCTTGTTCATTTTTATAATGTCGTATTTTTTCCGGGAGTACTACTTCGCAGACGTCTATTTTTTCCGCGATGAGCTTGAAGGGAGCATCGGCTATATCTTCCTTCCAGCCATGGTACTGACATCATTTGAATTTGGCCGCAAGCACTTAAGTTCAAAGCAGTGGAAGTTGCTGCACAAGAGCGGTATCTATTTCCTCTGGGCCTATCCCTTTAGCACCTATTGGTGGAGCTTTTCCTACTACTATGGAAATCCGGAACCGCTTGACTATGTATACTACTCGTTTGGATTCCTCGCATTCGCACTGAGAATTGCGGCCTGGGGCAAGCAGCGTCAGCAAGCGATACAAAGCGGTACGCCTGTCGTATTCAAGGTATTGGGCAGCGCCATTATCGCCTTCGGTCTTTTTGTATTCGCTTCCGGTCGTTATTGGCGAGAGCCTGTTACTGCTTTTCTGACCACACCGAAGTGGTCTGCGGATCTTGAACTGTGGCTGCCGTTTTGGCCTTATGAACCTTTTTTATCACTCTTCATCATCGGGCTGGGGACCATGCTGGTAACCAAGAATAGGGCTTAATGTGGATGGATTATAGGAAAGAATAATACTTTAACTAATCCTAAAATCATTCAATCCCGATCTTGAGTTCTAGCAGATCACTGTAAGTATTTGCTATACCAATCCAGATATCTTTTAAGAACATCTTCGTTATAGCTGGGAGTGGAAAAGGAGTGATTTTCATCAGGATAAATAATTAATTGTGTGGGAATGTTTAATTGTTTTAAGGCTTGGTACATTTGTTCAGAGCCAATCAATGGAACGTTGAAGTCTTTTTCACCCACAAGAAATAAGGTTGGAGTTTTAATATTTCCTGCATTAAAAAAAGGATTGGAAACCCGAAGCCAGTCCTCGGTATGATCCCAAGGGGTTCCTAATTCAAGAATGTATTCTCTTATATAGTGATCATCTCCAAAACCACTCAATAAGTTACTGATGCCCGCACCAGAAGTAGCAGCCTTGAACCTAGAATCTTTTGCAATCACATAGTTTGTTAACATCCCGCCATAACTCCAACCCCCAAGACCCAATCTTTGCGGGTCAATATAGCCTAGTGATATCGCATAATCTGCTAATGCACTGACGTCATCAGCATCAACATTTCCCCAATCGGCAAAAATTATTTTTTGGAAATCCAAGCCTCTGCCTGAACTACCCCTTGGATTCATAGCCATGACTATGTAGTCATTGGCTGCAAAGAGTTGCCAGTCATAACGAAAATGCAAGCCATATTGACCAACAGGACCGCCATGCATTCTAATAATAAGTGGGTATTTTTTTGAAGGATCAAAATCATGAGGTTTGACCATCATTCCAAATATTTCTTCCCCATCATCAGTTTTAAATGAAATCGTTTCAGTTGGTGAGATAATTTTTTTCGATAAAAATTCTGAATTCTGATGAGACTTTTGTTGGAGATTCTTCCCATCAAAGAAAAATATTTCATCAGGTGTATTTAAATCCGAAAGAATTAATCCAATTTTCCCATTTCTGACCGCATAGTTCTTAGACCAACCAGAAAGATAATAATTGGTAGAGGTAATAGTATTGATCTTTTGATCTTGGAAGGAATATTTTGCCAGTTGACTTTTCATATTATCTTCAAGTACAAAAAATATTGATGAGCCATCTTCAGACCATTGAGGAGCAGATGTATTTCGATCAAGTTGTTTGGTAATTATTGAACTAGTATGAGTGTCTAAATCTATAATTGCTAGTTCTGTTAGAGCATACCAAAGGAGTTTTGGATCACCTCCATAAAGATAGGCAATCTGTTTCCCATCTGGACTCCATTGAGGGCGTGAGCCCTGTGAATCTGCTCCAAGGTGAGTCGTTAATTGAATAGGGTTTTCATTTGAATCTAGTTTGAGTACATAAATATCCCAATTGTTGTGACGGTCAATATCACCGATTTTTGTGACATAGGCAATGCGATCTCCATCGGGAGACCAAGATGGAAATAGTTCATTACTGGAGCCATCTGTGAGTTGAGTTAGTTCTCTAGTGGCTATTTCAATTAAGAACAAATGCTGTCTCGATTCATCCAGGAAGTCATTATAATCTTGTTTGAATTGATACCGATCTATTACATAGGGTTTTTGGGTTTCTCCCTCATCCTCACGATCAGGTTCTATATTAATGACCACAACAATTCTACTGCCATCTGGAGCCCATTCGAAATCGGTAATACTTGATTCGATCTTTGTTATTTGTCTTTTTGTCGAAGTATTAGTATTGAAAAACCAGAGTTGTTGGTAGTCTGAGTATTTTCCTCTGCCGGGAGCAAGGTAGGCAACATAGTTGCTGTCGGGACTAAATTTAGGGGAATATGCGGATCGCACAATCAATTTATCCCTATCTTTTTTGAAATTGAGCATCCAGATATCGGTAACATATTCATCGTTCTTCTGATCAACGCTCGATACTGTATAGGCAATTAAGTCAGCATCTTTTGAAACATCAATCGATCCTATATCCTTGATCTGATTGATGTCTTCTAACTTAATCTTTTCATGCTGACTTTGTAGTGCAAAAGACCCATGGGCTAAGAAAAGCGAAAGAAATACTACCGATAGGTAGAATGGTTTTTTGTTTCGGTCAAAAATTTCCATAGAGAGCCCTTTCATTTTAATTTATTGATTGCTGTCAGAATAATGGTTTTTAAGTGTTCTGATTATAGATATAGCAAAAATTGGGAATAGAATAAGCAGTGGTGGAGACATCAGTAGAATAACATCCATTGCTGCACGATGACTATTAACCAAAAACAAAGAGGCTGGAAGTATTGCTAGAACAACGGCCCAAAACAGTCTCATTTTTTTGCTGGGTTCATTGACTTCACTCGAGGTTCTTTTGACATGGTAGGCAAGTAGGTAGGAAACAGAATCATAAGATGTGGCAATAAATATTATTACAATGATGCAATAGGTGAAAAGAAATACTTCACCAAATGGTAACGATAGTAAGACTTGAGTTGCTGCAATTCTGTGCCCTTCATTTGCCAAAATTTCAGTTACCATCAGTTGGTTATTGATCTCAAGATTGATTGCGTAGTTGCCTATTATTGCAAAGAATAAGAAGCATCCTAAGCTACCCAGAAAAAGCATACCTAAAATCAGTTCCCTTAGCGTTCTTCCTTTTGAGACTCTTGCAATGAATAAACCTACTTGGGGGCCCAATGCAATCCACCAAGCCCAATAGAAAATTGTCCAATTATCAGCAAAGTTTGATTTCTCTTTAATCCCGAGTGTACTCATACTTGAGAAATTTTTAATCAGTGATTTGATGGCTTCAATTGTAAGATTAATAATTTCCTGAAAAGAGCCCAAAAGTAGGATACACATTAGAAATATTAAGGCCATGACGACATTGATATTACTGATTACACGGATGCCCTTTTTTATACCTTTAAAGACGCTGAATGCAAACAGGCATGTGCATACAAAAAGCATACCTAAATCAAGCATTACGTCATGGGGAACATCAAACAATTCTGCTATACCAGCACTGATAACCGGGATATACATACCCATTGTTCCTCCGGATGCTCCAATGACAACAATGACAAAGATGAAATCAATAATGCGACCAATGATTGAGTTTTCTATTGGATTTTGTTGGGATGATCTTATTCCAGAACTGAGTCTCAAAGATCCTAATCTAAAATGATAAAAAGGAACCGCAATGGCGATCGCAGGAAGGCAGTATAAAGCCCAACCACCTAGACCCCAATGAAATATTCCATAAGCCGAAGACAGATGGTAAGCCTCCTCTGAGAAGGGTTCAATACCAAATGGAGGTTGACTGACGTAATAAGCCCATTCGACCCCAGACCAATAGAGAATACCTCCACCAATCCCTGAACAAAATAGCATTGATCCCCAACTAAAATTCTTAAATTCTGGCTTGGCATTTTCTCCACCTAGGATAAATGTTCCATACTTTGATAATGAAAGTATGAGCAGAAAAACCAAAGTTATGATCCCCAATACCATATATGAAGACCCAAAGATATTGACAGTCTCTAAATAAATCTGTCGAATGAAAACTTCAGACTCTCTTGGTTTGAGGGCTATTGGTAAGGTAATGCAAATAATTGCAACAAGGATGCTTGAGAAACTTAATTTATCTGTTTTATTTTCTTGCAAAGAGTTACCTATTTACCTATTAAGAATTTATCGATGTCTTTGTCGTTTGAACAATAACTTTGAGTGTTTCTGATTTAGCCATTTCGGCTGTCAGAAAGAATTCAGCAGTCATGATCAATATAAATAGTATAAAAAAAATTAATAGTGTGATTATGGTTTCTCTCATTTTTTATATACTCAGATAATGCATCTATGATAAAGGCAATATATCTATTATATTGTTTAGCAGATAAAAATATTTGAAAAAAATGACAAAAACAGCACCAAAAGATATTGACCGAACGCAAGGCATACTGCCACAAAAGGAGAAAGGATCTTTGCAACCAATCCCATGTAGGGCTATCGAAGAAGAAAGAAGAATGCAGCTTGAAAGGCTAGTAGCAGGATTTAGATTATTTGCATTGTTTGGTTTTGATGAAGGGCTAGCAGGACACATCACCTATAGAGATCCTGAATTTAAGGATCATTTTTGGGTTAACCCCCTGGGGGTTAACTTCGGCCAGATTTGTATTTCTGACTTGCTTCTAGTTAATGAGGGAGGCAGCATCATTCAAGGCGAGAGACCACTTAATCCTGCAGCATTTTCCATCCATTCAGCCATTCATAAGTCTAGACCCGACGCCAATTCAGCAGCGCATGCGCATTCAATATACGGGAGATCATTCTCTTCACTAGGAAAAATTCTTGATCCTATCACTCAAGATGCAACGGTATTTTTTGAAGAGCAGGCAATATACGACAGTTATGGTGGGGTAGCTTTTGATGTCGAAGAGGGTAATGCTATCGCCAAAGCTCTCGGCGACAAGAGAACAGTCATCCTACAGAATCATGGTTTATTAACTACTGGAGCGAATGTCGATACTGCTGTTTGGCTTTTTATTTCCATGGATAAGTGTTGTCAGAGCCAATTATTGGCAGAAGCTGCCGGTAAACCCATCCTCATACCAGATGAGATTGCTCTACATGCAAAGGCTCAGGCCGGCTCTGACTTGGTTTTATGGGCAAGTTTTCAACCACTTTATGACCTAATCTACAAAATGCAACCTGACTTTCTTGACTAGAGTGAGAAATATTCTAATTTTTTTTGGGTTTTTTATACTGCTATCCTCATGCAGTATTCTGAATTCAGACCTTAGAGTTAGAGTCGATTCTGGATGGCTACTGGGCAGTGAAGAAAACGAAGTCTTATCCTTTAAAGGCATACCTTTTGCCGCTTCGACCGAAGGGATTAATAGATGGCGCCCTCCACAAAAAAAAGAATTGTGGAGAGGAACCAGGGATGCGCAAGATTACGGTGATTTTTGTCCACAAAGTAAAAGAGACACATTGTGGTTTGAATTAGGTAAAACCAGTGAAGATTGCTTATCACTGAATGTTTGGACACCTAAAAAAACTTCCGCTACTAAGCTTCCAGTTATGGTATGGATACATGGTGGTGGTTACCTTCAGGGATCTGGCAACATTCCCAGATTAAATAATCCAGAGTTTGTTAAACAAGATGTTGTATTAGTGACTATTAATTATCGTTTAAATGTTTTTGGGTTCTTTGCACATCCTGATTTGGTTCAGCAATCAGGTGATGAAATGGTAGGTAATTATGGATTAATGGATGTTATTGCTGCACTTGAATGGATACAAGGGAATATCAATCAGTTCAATGGAGATCCCAACAATGTCACAGTTTTTGGAGAATCGGCAGGAGCCAGTTTGATTAGTTATTTAATGATTTCCCCTCAATCTAAAGATCTTTTTCATAAAGCGATCAGTCAAAGTTCAGCGGTTGGGTTGGCGCCCGATACCCGTATTGATAAACAGGTAGGCTTTAAAATATCTGCAGTAGACATTGCCAAAAAATTTACCAAAAGAATGGGTTTTGAATCAAGCCAGGGAATAGACCAATTACGTGAATTATCATCCAGTCAAATCATTGATCAATTAGATCCATCGACTGTCTTTGGGCCTATGATCGATGGAATTTTGATTCCTAATCATGTGGCTTTGTTATTGGCCCAGGGTAAACAGCACGATGTTCCATTAATAATCGGCGGCAATAATTGGGAGGCAAGTCTTGGACGGCAGATAGGCGGTGGCTTTAGTCCAAAATTTATTTCAAGATTAGTGCCTAAGAAAGATAAAGATGTACTCTATCCAGGGTTACAAGGAGAACAACTTGAAGATCGAGTTTTCGGAGATCTGGTTATTCTAAGTTCAGCTCGGTACATGGCTAATCAGATGAAAAATATAGATTCAAAAACATACCACTATCATTTTTCTTACGTGGCATCAGAGAAAACAGGCAAGCAACCAGGAGCCGCACATTCTGACGACATAGCATTCGTTATGAAAACCTTGGGTGTTGAACTGGCTAGTGTTACTGAGAAAGATGAAGAGATCAGTAATTTGATGCATAATTATTGGGTTCAATTTGCTAGAACAGGTGATCCAAATGTACCCGGCCAAACGAATTGGACTCCCTATAACCAAGACAATGGTAGTGTCCTGGAAATTGGTGATACTATTATTTTGAAAAAAAATTTTTTGAATGAGCGAATTAATTACCACATAAATAGGGGCATTAATTTTTTACAATCCATGGAAAAACGATGAAAAAAACTCTCGAATCACAAAACAGAAAATCTCTTTTAGAAGGCACACCTGATCTTGGTATTCGGTTTGATCGATTAAACCGAATGCTTGATATGATGATTTCTTATCAAGACCAGATACCTGATGCACTCAGCAAAGATTTTGGCCACCGATCACCCATGGCCTCTAAGTTTACGGATATAGCATCGATATTTGATTCGATTCACTTTGCCAAGAAGCATCTAAAAAAATGGATGAAACCTGAACAGCGATCAGCGGGTAGTCCTTTTAATCTTCTTGGTGCTAAAGCCTACATTCAATACCAACCTTTGGGTACTGTTGGTGTAATCAGTCCTTGGAATTTCCCTTTTAATTTAACATTTGCTCCATTGGCAGGAATTTTCTCTGCAGGTAATCGGGCAATGATAAAGCCTTCTGAAATTACACCTGAGTCCTCTAATTTGATGAAGAAAATGGTCTCAGAATTTTTTGATGCTGATGAGCTGGCTGTGTTTTGTGGCGATGTTTCAGTAGCTGAGGATTTTTCCAAGTTAGCTTTTGATCACTTACTATTTACTGGATCGACTTCAGTTGCTAGACATGTCATGAGATCGGCAGCAGAGAATTTAGTACCAGTTACTTTGGAGTTAGGTGGTAAATCACCAGTCATTATAGGCTCCTCAGCTAACATGAAACTGGTTGCTGATAGGGTTTGGAATGGAAAATTATTGAACGGTGGCCAAATTTGTCTAGCACCGGATTATTTATTTGTTCATGAGAACCATGTTGAGTCTTGGATACAAGCTTCTACTCAATCAATTACCGAAATGTATCCTTCATTCTTTGATAATGATGATTACACCTCAATCATTAATGAACACCATTTTAAACGGTTGCAGAATTATCTAGATGATGCAAAGCAAAAAGGGGCAAGGCTAATTGAATTTAATCCAGCAAAAGAAGATGCAGGAAACCGTACCCATTTTAAAATGTTGCCAACAGTAATTCTGGGAGTAAACGACGACATGTTAGTCATGCAAGAGGAGATATTTGGTCCCATTATACCCGTCAAAACTTATTCAACCATTGAAGATACCGTGGATTATATCAATGGTCATGAAAGACCATTGGGCCTGTATTACTTTGGAAAAGATAAAACAGAGGAAACATTCATACTGGATAATACAATTTCTGGTGGGGTTACTTTGAATGATGTTGTTTTCCATGTTTCTCAAGAAGACCTTCCATTTGGAGGCATTGGCCCAAGTGGCATGGGTCATTACCATGGATTGGAGGGGTTTAGAAGATTTAGCCATGCTAAAGGCATATACAAACAAAGTCCTGTTGATGCTGTAGTCAAGCTTACTAGACCCCCTTTCACAAATATGTTTGATCGCTTAATCTCAAGTCGTATCAAAAAATAAACAGCAATGACTCAGGATCGAGTGCTACAGGATAAAGTATATGATTTGGGTCTAGATATAGTAGAACGGCATATTTTCTTGTGTGCCGATCAGACAGAACCAAAGTGCGCCCCGAAGAAGAAAACACTAGCGTCTTGGGACTTTTTAAAGCGTCGCTTGACCGAGCTTAATTTGGATAAAAGGGGAGGGATTTATCGTTCCAAAGTCAATTGCTTTAGAGTTTGCATGCAAGGGCCAATTGCAGTAGTTTACCCGGATCGTATTTGGTATAAACAATGCACTCCTGAAGTGTTGGAAAAAATTATTCAGCAGCACCTTATCCAAGGAACTCCTGTGGACGAATTTGTTATTTCAAAAAGGAATTAAGAGTTTCTAGGTAGTAGGTTTCTTTTGCTCTTTGAATGAGATAAGCATGAACAGCCTCAGCTTCTTCTTGGGTGAATGATTCTGCGAAACTGACCATCCCTTTGTCTGTATACAAGCCCCCTAAGACAATGGCATTAAATTTACTGTGGGTGTCTTCGTTCATGTATCTCAAGTCAGAAATTACACCACCCCCAATAGCCCCGGCACCATGGCAAATGAAACAGTGAGCATGGTATTTAACTTCACCATTGGCAATCGTAATCTGGTCTGCATCTGATTCTGGAGGGTAGGGCATTTTTTTGTTGGGTGGTCTATTTGGAAGAGAAAGATCAGCATCCAATGAAAAGGTAATAATTCTTCCGTTAATGGGACCACCTGAGTATTTTGGCGGTAAGCCAGCTTCCAATGCAAAAACTCCTCCATAACCCGCTAGCACGGTAATGTATTGTTTTCCATCAATGGCATAACTGATTGGAGGGGCAATGATTCCAGTTTTTAAATCCTTACTCCAAAGTTTTTTTCCAGTCTCGGCTTGGAAAGCTATCAATTCACCATCGGATGTCCCCTGAAAAACGAGGTTCCCTGCAGTTGTTAAGGTTCCTCCATTCCAAGGGAGGGTGTGAAAATTGCTCCAAACTTCTTTTTGTTGAACCGGATCCCATGCACTCAGCCTACCCCGGACACTTTTGATCAATGTCGCCATTTGGAGAAGACCTTTTGGGGGCGCAATTACTGCAGTATTTATAGCAGTGTTCCATAGTCCGCCAATTTTCGGTTGTTTAGGGCTGTAAGTTTTATCCTTACTGAATGGGAAATACATTTCAATGGCTGGGATATAAACTAATCCCGTATTTGGGTTGTAAGACATGGGTTGCCAATTGTGTCCACCCAGTGGGCCAGGGAAAACCAACTGATCCTGGTTTTCATAATTTCCGATTCCTGTTGGCACGGGTTTACCACTCTCAAGATCTACGTGTGATGCCCAGTTAACCTTTACATAATTTTCAGCAGAAATGAGCTTGCCATTAGTACGATCAATGACATAGAAAAAGCCATTTTTTGGTGCCTGCATGATAACTTTTCTGACATGTCCTGCGATTTCAATATCTGCAAGTATCATGTGTTGGGTGGCGGTATAATCCCAATTATCGCCCGGCGTTGTTTGATAGTGCCAGACGTATTCTCCATTATCCGGCTTGAGTGCAACAATGGAGGATAAAAATAAATTATCACCCCCGCCTGGGCTTCTCTCCTCATGGTTCCAAGGGGAGCCGTTTCCAGTTCCAATGTAAACCAGGTCTAATTCTGGATCGTAGACCATGGAGTCCCATACAGTTCCTCCTCCTCCCAGTGTCCACCAGTTATTGCCCGACCAAGTAGAGGCAGCAAGGCGCATGGCTTCACTCTCAAAGCCATTTTCTGGATTATCCGGAACCGTATAGAAACGCCACATCAATGCTCCAGTATCAGAATCATAGGCACTGACATATCCCCTGACGCCATATTCTGCACCACCATTCCCAATAAGAACCTTGCCTTTAATCACTCTCGGAGCTCCGGTGATGCTATAGGCTTTGGAATCATCAACGGTCATTGTTTCCCAGATCAGTTTTCCTGTATTGGCATCGAGAGCAATCAACCGCCCATCGAGTGTTCCGAGGAATACTTTCCCTTGCCAAACAGCAACTCCACGATTGACCACATCGCAACAGGCAAAAAAGGCCTGTTCTCTGGGTACTTGAGGGTCATACGTCCAGAGCAATTCTCCGCTTTTGGCATTGGTGGCATAAACTACCCCCCATGCAGCTGTGGCAAACATAACCCCGTCAATAACAATCGGTGATGCTTCGTGCCCCCTATTGCTACTAGTTTCAATAAACCAAGCAATACCTAGATCTTTTATGGTTTCTGTGTTGATTTGATCAAGGGGGCTGAAGCGTTGTTCATCATAGGTTCTACCGTGCACCAGCCATTGATCTGCTTCTGATGCAATAACTCTTTCTTCTGTAAGATTAAAATCAGCTGCCATTGCATTTGCTTGGGCAAATAGAAGGTAGAGGACTAGGGGTAAGAACTTGCTCAAGATTTGGGAATATCCTGGGTTTTTAATTAGATTCATAAACACAACTCCATTGTAGTAAAAATTAATAACCAATTCATGCGTACATTTTAAGTTTTGATTATTAAATTCTGATCCCAACTTATTTTGAAATATTTTTTCTCTGGTGATTGAATCATCATCTTTGATAAGATTAGTAAAATTCTAATGGCTATGAATAAAAAACTTTTAACCGTATCAGTGATTTGTCTTCTTTTCGTCTTTGTAATAGAAGCACAGGAAAATGATGCCAATGTCATAAGATCCGATCCTCTCAACGGTGCCTACCAGTCAACCTACAACCCAGAGCGAAGTGAAAAAATCCTGATCAGAAATGCCAGAGTTTTAACTGGGACGGGAGAAGAGCTAGTAAAGGCTTCAATCTTGATTGAAAACAATAAAATTAGCGCTATTGGTAAGATCAAGACAAATAACAAGGCCAACATTATCGATGCAAAAGGGAAATGGATAACACCAGGCATCATAGACATTCATTCTCATATGGGCGTTTATCCCGCACCATCACTGAGAGCGAGTTCAGATGGGAATGAAGCAACAGACCCGGTTACTCCGCATGTTTGGGCTGAGCATTCTGTTTGGACACAAGATCCTCAGTTTACTTTGGCACTGAAAGGTGGAATAACCACATTTCACGTTTTACCAGGTTCGGCAAATTTGATTGGTGGAAGAGGAGTCACCTTAAAGAATATCAGAAGCGTCACGGTTCAGGGAATGAAGTTCCCAAAAGCTCCCTACACTCTGAAAATGGCTTGTGGTGAAAATCCAAAACGAGTCTATGGAAATAGAAAACAAGAACCATCCACGCGCATGGCAAATGTTGCAGGATATAGAACGGCTTGGATTGATGCCGAGTATTATTTGAAAAAGATCGATCGTTTTGCAAATAAGATGGAGGATAATTTATTGCTTGACGAAGCTGATCTTGATGAGGATGAGGATCAAGAAAGGCCTCCTAAACGTGATTTAAAAATGGAAACACTTGCGGGAGTTTTGAAAGGTGAAATTCTGATTCAGAATCATTGTTATCGAGGCGAAGAAATGGCAGTTATGCTTGATATTGCAAAAGAATTTAATTACAAAGTAACCACTTTTCACCATGCCATTGAAGCTTACAAAGTTGCTGATCTGTTAGCAGATCAAGGTGTTTGTGCTGCAATGTGGGCGGATTGGTGGGGATTCAAGCATGAGGCCTACGATATGGTTTGGGCAAATGCCGCCATGGTAGACCAAGCTCAAAAGGGTACTGGATGTGCAATTATTCATTCAGACTCTGCCATTGGTACTCAACATCTAAATCAAGAAGCTGCTAAGTCAAGAGCAGCTGGCATTCGTGCCGGTTTGGATATTTCAAGGGGTAGAGCCATTAAGTGGATAACATTCAATCCGGCAAAAGCTCTTGGAATATCCGATCAGGTCGGTAGTCTTGAAGTAGGTAAAATGGCAGATCTGGTGATTTGGGATGGGGATCCATTTAGTGTTTTTACGAAAGCAGAAAAGGTATTCATTGATGGCCACATAAAATATGACTCTCAAAGAGAGGAAGCATTCAAAAGAACAGATTTCGATTTAGGGATCATTGATCCAGAGGATACTAGATTATGAAAAAAATAATTGTGATCATAATCCTCTTATTCAGTCTAGCACTTCCAGGAGTAAGTGTAGCTGGATCCCAATCAGTATTAATTCAAAACGCAACCGTCATGACCGCTTCGGATTTAGGGATTCTGGAGAATACCGATTTACTGATTGAAAATGGTTTAATTGCTGCAATTGGAAAGCAGTTAACCGCCAATGATGCAGAAATAATTGATGCATCAAACATGATTGTGACACCAGGATTAATTGCACCGCATAGTCAACTGGGATTAGTGGAGATTGAGTTGGAGCAGCAAACCAGAGACGATTCTACTGATCATTATTCAGCAGGATTTAGTATAGCCAATGCCTTTAATCCATCCTCTACTCTGATTCCTTACAATCGTTCTGGTGGAATCACTTCAGCAATTGTTGTACCTGCATCTGCAAAAACAAACTTTTCAGGTATGGCTTCGGTTTTTAATCTTGACGGCAAATTATTGACTCAACCTATCGCTCAAGACATTGCCATGGTGATGAATTATGGTGCTGAATCAGATTCTAGGGCCTCTCAGATTCTACTACTAGAAGATGCTTTTGAGAAAGCCGTTCGTTTTAAACGCAATAAAGCTTCTATTTTAAGAGGCAATTATTTTGACTATGGCGTTTATACAATAAGGGATCTTGAGGCAATTATGAGAGTCCTTGATAAGGATATACCTTTATTAGTTAGGTCCAATAGGGCACAAGATTTATTGACCATGATAGCGATTGCTAAAAAATATAGGATCAAGATGGTATTTTATGGAGCTAAAGAAGCTTGGCGAATTGCTGATGTTCTGGCTCGAGAAGATATTCCGGTAATATTGGATCCTATGGATAATATTCCGAGTTCTTTTGATGCTATTGCTGCTCGGATGGATAATGCAGCACTACTTAATGCAGCTGGTGTTACAATCTTAATTACCTCGCAAAGTACTCACAATTCTTATCTTAGCAGGCAAGGAGCAGGGAATGCAGCAGCATACGGTTTGCCTCAGGATGAAGCCCTCAAAGCATTAACCATTAATGTTGCTGATGTTTTTGGCTTGTCTCAAGATAGGGGAAGCATTGCAGTAGGGAAATCTGCAGATTTGGTTATTTGGGATGGTAATCCTCTCGAAGTGTCATCTTTTGCAACTGCTATGATGATTGAAGGACACTCCATCAGTTTAATATCTCGATCTAGGCGTTTACGAGACAAGTATTTAATAGAACTTGGTTTGAAATAGGGGATTTAAAGCAGCAGTAAATCGCAGCTGCTTAGTTTCTGTTCTGCATGATTTGATCAATCATAATCATCAATTCTGTTAAAGCGTGTTCACTGACTGTTGTTGGTAGGGATATATCGAGCTTATCGATGATTGATTTGTCATCAAGTGTTTGTATTCCTAATCGTCTGTCTTTGATGTTATCTAAGAGAGGCACTCTTTGCCTGATCACTTGATCCATCAAATCCATCACTTGAACAATTTTTAAATTGGTATCCAGAGCTAAAAAGCTAGGTTGCTCGTCAATTTGATCCGGCAATAATCCACTGGTTATCTCCAGATCGTCATCGACTTCAATAAGTTCAATATACTCGCTGTAATCCCTAACTTTTTTCGGACTGAAATCTGCATCATTGGACCAAGCAATATAAACTCTTGGGTCTTTGCCGAAATTTTTTAAATATTCCAAACCGAGTCCCACATCAAAATTACCAAGCGGGATGTCAAACCAGAATAGATCAAATTCATAACCAAGACCAAAATTGAAATAATCAGTCTTTTTTGGTGTCAGCATGTACAGGGGACTGGAATTTCTATTCAACTGACCCACAGAGAGCGATGATTTAATCAATTGAGAATTATCTCCAACAAACATTACTCCGAGTGTTAGTAATATTGAGTCACCATCTGATGAGTGTCCGATATTGCCCCCTTTATGCCAGTAACCATTTGGATATAAGGGGTTGTGGTAGGCACATTTAGTTTTTGAACTGTAGAACTGACAGTGGGTTGAGGAGCCTTCAACAAATACTCTGTAGCTTTCTAACCATTCAGATTCATTCATAGATCCCCAGGTTTCCAAGCCAAGTAATCCCATATAGTCACTAGGTTCCTCGCCGATGAATTGTCCGTAAGCAGCAAATGGAAAATCACGGAATGTATGTGATGATCTAAAATCAATACCAGCCAATTGGTATCCAGATTTCTGCACAGATAGATCTCCACCATCAATTGTGATGTTTCGATCCAATAATGTTTTACCCAAACCGGAAAGTCCACAAGATCTATTTTCGCCACAAAAAAGAGCACTTGTCGAAAAACCCAGTTCAAGATTTTTCTTAGGTCGAAATCCCACTCGCATGCCGAAAAAATTTGTACCTTGTTCCATCTCACCTATCATTGCAGAGAGATCCCAAGGTCCTATCCAACTGAGAAACTTGGATTCAAAAGGGTCTGAAAAATTCCGCTCAAAAGAGATACTCGGTATCGGTCTGGTATTGGTTGATTGAATTAAACTACCACCCCATCCAGGGCCCCACCAATTTTTCTTAGCACCTAGGGATAAAGTATAATCACCGATTGCCATTGCTATATAGGAGTCATCAAAAATGGTTTCGCCACTTTGTTTATTGACATGAATATTCAATGCAAGACGTTTTCCAAGATAGGTCGTTTCAGCTTCAATCTCACTTTTGGCAGCAACTGAGTCATTAAACCAAGTGATTCTTTCAGGGTTTTTTGCCAATTTAAGAGCCATTGAACCACTCAAACCTCCCATCTCTTCTTCGTATAAAGCTTCTTTGATTCGTTGCAGAGCAGACAGTTCCAATAGAGTCAATTCTTTTTCTGTTTTGGATACATTGTATGCAATATCACCCCATGCCAAAGGCCAAGTGGTGATGGGTATATTGATGACACCGCTATCAACTAGCAGTTGAATATCGTTTCTGAGCATTAAATTATCTGGCATAGCCCAAGGCGATGCCTCCGAGTGGTCCATTTGAAAAGTAACCAATACCCAGAGAAGAGTCATCAAAAGCATACGTTTTAAATAATTTATTGCTATCACAATAACGGTATTCTACTATGTTGCGCCGTAATAATATATTATCTTCGATCTATGTTTTCTGAGATGGTAAAGCACTTTAAAATGGCTTTTTTTAATACATTAGAACTATAGTTATGCAGTATAAAACACCAGTTTTATTATGGTTGATTTCATCATTTTTGCTCTCTTGTCATGTACCGAGAACCGATTTATTGCCTGATCAATCATCGCTCAGAAATACTGAACTGGGAGCCATTATTGGCGCGGACAATGGAAAAACCCATCAATGGTTAGGTATTCCCTATGCCGATATTCCCTCATCAGAATATCGGTGGCGTGAGGCCAAAGCTCCTCTTCCTTGGGAAGATGTTCGTCAAACTTTAGAATTTGGACCCTTTTGTACCCAATTGGGTTCTTTGATTAATACGACTAAAAGAAAAAATTGGGGAGAAATTGTTGGATCAGAGAATTGTCTTAGTCTCAATATTTGGGCTCCAAAACCTAATCCCACAGAGATTGAAAATCAGAACACGGTTTATCCTGTTATGGTCTGGGTTCATGGGGGTAGCAATACTGCTGGGAGTGCTAATTTTTACAATCCAACAGAGTTGGCTCATCGACATAACCTGGTAGTTGTTACGATCAATTATAGATTGGGTCCTTTTGGATGGTTCAGGCATCCTAGTCTTACTGATCAGTTAGGCAATAAAAAAGACCAATCAGGAAACTATGGGAACTTAGATACCATCGCAGCACTGCAATGGGTGAAGAACAATATTGCCAATTTTGGTGGTGATCCCAATAACATCACTATTTTTGGTGAATCTGCTGGTGGTTATAATGTTGCTGCACTGTTGTCATCGACTTTGGCAGAAGGCCTATTTCATAAAGCAGTTGTCCAAAGTGGAGGGATCAAGCCTGGTGACATCACCCATTCTGAGAATTTTATCAGTGAGTCATTGCCTTGGAAAAATTACAGTTCCAAAGAATTATTTAATGAACTATTGATTGCCAAAGGAATGGCAGCAAACAAAAAGGAAGCAACAGAGATACAGACAAATATGCTATCAAAAAATGTGGGGAGCATTTTAAGATCAGCAACTACTAAAGAAATCTTTCAAGCCTACCTAGAAGCCCGATTCAATACCAACAATATGTTAAGACCGTTTCCTGATGGAACTGTATTGCATGAGCAGGGGATCATGCAATCACTCAAAGAGGGGTTGTCTTCAGAAATACCTATAATTTTAGGTACTAACAGGGATGAGAATAAATTATTTTTGGTGAATAACCCAAGGCATGTTCGAACAATTTTTGGATTACCACGGAGTCGAGATCGTGTCCTTTATGATGCAATTGCTAAACATAGATCCAATACTTGGAAGTATTTGGCGGTGGATAATCCTTCGCGGGAATTAATTCTTTCAGGAAGGAGTAATATTTTTGCATATCGTTTTGATTGGGACGATGAACCAAGACGGCTTGGAGTAGACATTAGTCATTTACTAGGGGCAGCACATGCTTTTGAGATTCCATTTGTGATGGGCAACCTAGATAAAGATACTTTGACAAGATACATTGTGGGTCGGAAAAACTTGGATTCTGTCAAGCAATTATCTGAAGCGATGATGTCTTACTGGGCTGAATTTGCCTACACAGGTGATCCGGGAATGGGCAGGAAGGGAGATTTACCACTTTGGAAGCATTGGAGTGAACCAAACAAGGATGCCCCCAAATATATTGTTTTTGATAGCGATCTTGATCGAGGGATCCGTATGTCTACAGAAAGCATTTCCAAGGAATCATTGTTAGCTGACATCGCCAATGATGAAGATATTAAAGATCCTAAGTTAAAGTGTGAATTGGTCGATGTCGCGATCCAATATGATGATTTGGAAAAACCAGAATTTCTTGATCAATTTAACGGTGGGCAATGTCAACAGTACAACCCTGATGATTGGAGAAAGACTTGGTATGAGAGTTTTGATGAGCCTTGGTAATAAGTAGTCATGCAATATTGGTTAATGAAATCAGAACCTGACACCTATAGTATTGATGATTTGAAATCTTTTGGAGTTGATCACTGGGATGGTATCAGAAATTACCAGGTTAGAAATTTCTTTAGAGATCAAATGTGTTTGGGTGATCAAGCTTTTTTTTATCATTCCAATTGCAAGGAGCCAGGACTTGTTGGGCTTATGGAAATAGCAAGTAAGGCATATCCCGATCATACCGCTTTTGACCCCAATGAAAAATACTTTGATGTAAAAAGCAATCCTGACAATCCCAGATGGTTAATGGTGGATGTAAGTTACATTAGGCACTTGGATAGGATGATTTCTCTAAGTGAGCTTAGAGAGCAGCAACAATTAAGTGAGATGAAATTGCTGCAAAGAGGAAATCGACTTTCAGTTCTACCTTTGTCTAAAGATGAATGGGATTTTATTTTATCCATGGAATAGTGAACGTATCATAATAGCATGCTCATTTTGAACTCGCGTTGGTGGATTAATTTTTTTTGATTGTTGAAAAGATATACTATATCGATGATGAAAAGGATAATTATAGGGATTTCAGGTGCCAGTGGTGTTATTTATGGTATTCGGATGCTGGAGATTCTTAAGGATATTCCAGATATTGAAACACACTTGGTTATAACATCCGGTGCTAAGTTAAATGTCTCTTTGGAAACAGATTTTGAGATCAAAGACATTAAGGGACTTGCCAATGTCGTCCACAACAATAGAAATTTAGGTGCAAGTATTGCAAGCGGTTCATTTCAAACTGAGGCAATGATCGTTATTCCCTGCTCAATGAGAACTTTGTCAGGGATCGCTAATTCGTACGCGAGCAATTTGATTGTCAGAGCAGCAGACGTTATTTTGAAGGAGAAACGAAAACTCATTGTCGTCCCAAGAGAAACACCCTTACATGCTGGACATTGTGAGCTCTTACATAAAATTTCACTAATGGGAGCTTATGTTGTTCCACCTAATCCTGCTTTTTATAACCATCCTGAATCCATTGATGACATTATCAATCACACCGTTGGAAGAATTCTTGATCTCATTGAACTTGATCCTGAGATCGTTCAGAGATGGCAGGGGGTTGATGTAAGAAGTGAGTAGCCCAGATGTAATAAAAGATTTATTCAATTCAATCCAAACCTTCCTCAACGAACACAATACAATATCAGTCGCAACAACAGATAATCAAGAATTGTCTTCCGCGACTGTTTTCTACGTTTCTGATGAGCAATTAAATATTTTTTTTATTTCCTTTCCTGATTCAAAACATATTCAACACATCCTAAACAATTCAGAAGTGGCAGCCACTATCAATGAAGATGTTAAAGACTGGCTGGAGATTAGTGGACTACAACTGAAGGGAAAAGTTCACAAAGTTAGCGAACAAGACCAAGATTTTATGTTGGATATCTATAAAAAGAAATTCAGTTATATAGAAACGCTTCTTCGGGCTCCTAAGACAGATGATGAAAGAAAAATCGCAGATCAATTTAGAGCTATCAGTGTATACCGTCTTATACCTGATTGGATCAGATTAATAGATAATGCTTCAGGTTTTGGTTCAAAACGAGAGATGAGCTTTAAAAACAAGGATTGGGAACTATCTTAGCCCACTGATTTATTGATCTCCACTTGAAAGTCTGGGTAACGTTCCAATATGGATACCACTGTCTACAATTAGTGTTTCACCAGTAACTAATTTAGCTCCCTCTAAAAACCAGACCAGGGCTTCGGCAATGTCTTCTGCTGTTGCAACTTCTTGTAAAGGTAATTGGTTTTTTGCTTGCTGCAGCATTTTCCGATAAGCTTCATCACCCATACCTTCTTTGAGCCAACGCGTCTGAATCATTCCAGGAGCAACACTATTGATTCTAATTTCAGGGCCAAGGACGTGTGCCAGAGATTTTGTCATCATGTTCAAAGCTGCTTTGGATGCAGCATAGGCAATTGAGGAGGCGATTCCAGTAATACCACTTATTGAAGAATTATTGACAATGGCACCTTGGCCTAATTTTCTCATATGGGGCTCCACCGCTCTGACCATCTGATAAGTTCCGACTACATTGACAGCATAGATATCTAGAAAATCATCTTTGCTGAGACCATCTAAATTGGGATAAGGGTTGAACTTTGTTTTGCCGGCATTATTTACCAAATAGTCGATTTTTCCCCAAGCATTAACAGCTGCTTTTGCCATTGCTTTGCAATCATCATCGTTCGAAACATCACCTTGGCAAACTATGACTTCTGCTCCTTTCTGCTTGATCGTTTTAGCAGTTTTTTTAGCTTCCTGTTCACTCTTTGTATAGTTGATGACAACATTGCAATCTTTTTCTGCAAGCAAGATTGCAGTGGCAGCTCCAACACCAGTGGCTGAACCTGTAACAATTGCGACTTTTCGTTCCATTTCAGTTAACCCTCACGTTTCATTTTTTTTCTTAAAAGTAGATTATTTATGTAGAAACTCTCACGGCTCCTAATATTACACATTTCCGTTGGTTATTATCGATATTATAGGCACAATTAACAGTAACGAATTTATTTTTCATAGATTATAGGTCTTATGATTGATGGTTTTATTGGCGAAATAGGAGATGACAAATGGCTTTTCAAGACATGAGAGAGTTTTTAGAGTTTCTCAAAAATAAAAATCAATTAATTGAAGTGGATACAGAATTGAATGCGGCAAGGGGAACCACAGAATTGCAACCGTTAATGAGACATATTCACAACATCAATGGACCTGCTTTGATGCTTAATAATTTATCTGGTTACAATCACCCAGATATTCCTGTTTTATTTAATCCATATGGGACACGCGAAAGAACATCTATGATTCTAGGTACGGAGGGACCTTTAGAGGGTAAGCTGAAATTTACTGAAGTGTTAACCAATCGATCTTTATGGATAAAACCAAACATGATTGATAGAGCAGAGGCAACATGTAAACAAGTTATAATTGAGAAGAATGACATAGACCTTAGTCAACAACTCCCACACGTGTGGTTTGGGAAAGAGGGTCCTTCGTATATAACCAATGCCGTTGTTATTTCGAAAGATCCTGAAACCGGTCAGCTCAATACTGGCTGTTACAGACTCACCCAACTATGGAATGCATCTCATCCACTCGGTGAGGAGTATTCAGAGGAAGAACAGAAAAAATGTCTATCAATTTTTGCTTTCTGGAATCCTCCAGGAAATGATATTGGACGCCAGTGGGCAAAGGCACAAGAAATGAAT
>Ga0207989_1000147_pt1 | contig 39681 bp, 39 predicted proteins | sample ETNtaG_7_FD_185777 | JGI IMG/M metagenome (GOLD analysis project Ga0207989, IMG submission 185777) | Marine microbial and viral communities from oxygen minimum zone, Eastern Pacific Ocean - ETNP201406SV65 (SPAdes) (version 2) | ecosystem: Environmental > Aquatic > Marine > Oceanic ... | reverse complement strand
CTCCTGAACTACACCAATTAACGACACCAATGCATCCTAATGCCAACAATTTCCAGAAAGTTTGGAAAAAACTTCATTTGTTAGATATAGATGGCATATGCACAGACCATCCTCTTCTATGCAGAAAAGAAATACATAAAAGAATACCTCTGAATTAATCATAACATGAAAATTTTAATGCCCATCGCCGGTTTAGGATCAAGATTCAGTATAACGGGAATAGAAACGCCGAAACCACTAATTTTAGTCAAAGGTAAACGGATGGTTGAATGGGCAGTAAAATCACTTCCCTTCACTAAAAAAGAAGATTATATATTTGTAATAAGAAAGGAACATGATAAGAAATTCCAATTATCGAAAGAATTGAAATATTTATTCGGAAATAAGATAAAAATAGTTATAATAAACGAGTTAACTGAAGGTGCAGCATGCACAGCACTAAAAGCAAAAGACTTAATCAATAATAATGAAGAATTAATTGTTATGGATTGCGACCACTTTTTTAAAAACGAAAATTATATGGAACTTATTAAAGATGAAAAACTTGATGGAGTAATACCCGTGTTTAAAACAGATAAAAATCCAAAATGGAGTTTTACAAAAGTAGATAAAAATTTCAAGGCAACTATGGTCGCAGAAAAAAATCCAATATCAAATTATGCGAATATTGGCGCTTATTATTTTAAAAGAGGATCAGATTTTGTGCGTGCAGCAGAGAAAATGATTAAGAAAAATTTGCGAGTTAATAATGAATTTTATATTGCACCCGTGTACCAACAACTTATTGAAGAAGGTTCAAACATTCAAATCGCAATCTGTTCAAAAGTTTGGGGATTAGGAACTCCTGAAGATGTGTCCCGCTTCGAAATGGAAATGAAGAATGATTAAGGCAGTGATATTTGATTTAGATGGAGTATTGGTAGATGCGAGAGAGTTGCATTATCATTCTTTAAACAGGGCATTGCAAGATATAGCAGGAATTGAAATAAAGCGCGACGAACATTTATCAACATTCGATGGTTTACCTACCACAAAAAAGCTCAGAATTCTTACTAATCAAGGAAGAATAACTGAAGACATGCATAATTCCATATGGCGATCAAAACAAGAAAAAACACTTGATGTAATTAACGAAAAAGTTAAACCCAACAAAAAAATTCTAAATACGATTATAAGGTTAAAGAAAGAAGGATATAGACTTGTTTGCTGTACAAACTCAATTCGCGAAACGGCAAAGTTAATGTTGATCAGATCGGGTATTCTAGAGTATTTAGATTTTTTTATTGCAAACACTGATGTTAAAACACCTAAGCCTCACCCTGAGATGTATCTTAGGGCAATTGTAAAATTAGGTCTTCGACCACGCGAGTGCGTCATTGTAGAAGATTCGCATCACGGTAGAGAGGCAGCAATAGAATCTGGAGCACATTTATGTCCTGTACGAGATTTATATGATGTGACTTATGGAAATATAGTAAATGTAATAGATAAATCGGTAGATCTGAATATAAATTCAAAAAGCAAACCTAAATGGCAGGGCTCCAACACTAATGTGGTTATCCCGTTGGCTGGATCAGGGAAAAGTTTTGAGAATGTAGGTTATACCTTCCCGAAGCCAATAATTGACATAAACGGAAAACCAATGATTCAGGAAGTTTTCGAAAATTTGAACATGGAGGCCAATTTTATCTTTATAGTCAAAAAAGAACACTATACTAAATACAATCTTAAATATCTACTAAATTTAATGGCTCCAAACTGCAAAATAATTATTGTTAACAAAGATACAGAGGGAGCAGCCCAAACCGTATTGCTTGCGGAGAAGCATATTAACAACGAAAACCCATTAGTTATTGCAAACGGAGATCAGATTATTGATTGGAATAGTAATGAATTCTTTTATTCAATGCAATCTGAAAATGTTGATGGAGGAATTATAATTTTTAATGCGACTCACCCCCGATGGAGTTTCGTGAAAATGGATGAAAACGGATTTGTAACCGAAGTCGCAGAAAAGAAAGTCATATCAAACAATGCAACTGCAGGCGTATACTATTATGCTAAAGGCAAAGATTTTGTTAAATTTACAAAACAAATGATAAATAAAAATATTAGAACAAATAATGAATTTTATGTTGTTCCGGCCTTTAATGAATTCATTAAATCAAAAAAGAAAATCAAAGCGTTCAAAGTAGACAAAGTTTGGGGATTGGGAACTCCTGAAGATTTACAAAAATACATGTCAAAATAGAATATGGAAATCAAAGCGTCAGGGGAGGGACTAGTAAGTAACAAAAAATTAAACGCGTTAATTAAGGTGACTAAATGGTTGAAGTAATTATACTGGCCGGAGGAGATATAAGTAGAAAGATACCATTCCTTGAATTAAGAAGCAAATGTCCTGCTCTGATTCCGGTAAACACCAAGCCGCTGGCATCATATGTAATTGAATTTTATCAATCTCATAAAAATACAAATATACATTTATTTGTTTCAAAAGAATATATCGATGAAGTAAAAAAAGAATTATCCTACGACAAAAAATCATTCAATATACATCCTCTTCCTAAGACCAAGGGGGTCGTTGAATCATTATCAAAAGCATTGGATAAAATAAATTCTAATGACGAAGTTATTATCAATCTTGTTACGACAATCCCTACAAAATTTCCTGAAAAAAATGAAATCCAAATCTCAAAAAACAATACAAATTATGAACTTGGAGCTAGAGTTTGTATTGATAACAAAAAAATATTATTTATATCAAAAAGGGAAAAAAATTCAAAATCGGGATATCCCTTTACTGGAATAATTAGAGCTAAACACAAATTATTGAAAAAAGCCACCTCTTCTACAATTATTATTGATGACTTATTAGATACGGTAAAGAACATATATCCTCTCGATAAGTTTTCATTCTGCAAAACTGAATGGATTGATTGCGGACACGAAATTAATTTTTTTGAAGCTAAAACCAAACTCCTACAAAGTAGAATCTTTAATCAAATCGAAATCTCCCCTATAGAAGGCATTTTAAGAAAAAAATCATCAAACCATGAAAAACTCGAGAAAGAAGCGAATTATCTCGAAAAATTACCGTCAGATATAAAAATATTTTTCCCTAGGCTAATATCTAAATTCCAAAAACAAAATTATCAAGCATTTTTCGAAATTGAATATTACGGGTATCCTAATGTTGCTGAATATCTTCTTTACTGGAACCTTGGTAAAGGGCACTGGCAAAGGATTTTTAGCAGATTCAAATTCATTTTTAATTGTTTTTCCAAATATAGGTCATCTATCGACTTAGATTCATTTGAAAAGTTTTATATTGGAAAAACCGAAAAAAGAGTTAATAACTTCTTTGAACAAATGGAAAAACGTGGAGAAGACGATTCATGGACAAAAAAAGAAATAACAATTAATGGAAAAAAATGTTCACCGCTAGAAAAACTTTGGCCAAAAATCAAAGAGAAAATCAGAGATATTTATTCGGAAAAAGATTTTTGTATTATGCACGGCGATTTTTGTTTTAATAATCTATTATACGACGTTCCATCCGGCATTGTTAGATTAATAGATCAAAGAGGTAGCTTCGGAGAAGATATGGAGGGAATTTATGGAGATCAAAAATATGATCTAGCAAAACTTGCACACTCTACAATTGGCAACTACGATTATCTTGTGAATGGTTTATTTTCCCTGAGCCAAAATAAAGAACAAAATAAATTTGATTATGAGTTCAACCTAAGGGATAACCATAAATTGGTTTCAGATTTATGTGAAAAGTTAATCAAAGAGTTAGGTTATAAAAAAACAGATATTCTATTCATAATGGGTTTATTGTTTATCTCAATGTGTCCAATACATTACGATTCATACAAAAAACAAAAAACCATGTTTATTCATGGATTAAAAATTCTAAACGAGGTTTTAATAGATGGTTAGAGTATGCATAGATTTAGATGGTGTTATTGCTTCTTTTAAAAAAGAAAATGAAACATATGCAGATGTACCCCCTCTTAATGGATCTGTTGAAAAATTAAAGAGTTTAAAGAAAAACGGTCATTATATAATTATTCATACTGCAAGACATATGAAAACCTGCAACGGCGATAAAGAATTAGTAATTAAAAAAATTGGCAAACTTACTCTTAATTGGCTCAAGAAGCACGATGTTCCATTTGATGAGGTTGTTTTTGGTAAACCTTGGGCAGATGTGTATATTGATGATAATGCATTAAGATTTGAATCATGGAGTGAGATAAATAGTAATGGATCAAATCTTCCAATATCAAATGAAAAATTAACTAAAAACAAAAAGGAGGACTAGCTGAAATTTATGATATCCGCATCACTTTATAGAAGTATATCTTCGAAAGAAAGTTATAAAATCTCTAAGACCTTACTCAAATTACATAATAAGGCAAAGTTACTAATAAAATGAATACAATCAAACCAAAAATTTCCATATTAATTACAAATTTTAATTATGGAGAATATTTAGAAGAAACCATTTTTTCTGCGATGAATCAAACTTATAAAAATATCGAAGTGATAGTTTCAGATAATAACTCAACGGACGATTCATGGAAACTTCTCCAAAAATCCAAGAAAAAATTTAAAAATTTAAAAATTTCCAAAAATAGAACGAATATAGGTGCAGCTGCAAATTGGAATAAAGCAATAAGTTTGGCTAAAGGCGAGTATATTTTACTTCTATCGGCAGACGACGTTCTTCTTAAAAATACTATAACTACATTATATTCTACTCTTAAAAAATATAAGGCAGACATGGTATTTGGAAATGAATATTCGTGGATAGAAAAACAAAATACTCAAAACTATATGCAAAATTTTAAAGAAGACGAATTAATATTTACTTCCAAACAATTATTATTAACATTCATTAAAAATTTAAAAATGGCTATGCCTGGAACATACTTAATAAAAAACGTATTTAAAAATGAGGATGTATGGATGAATGAAAAATACAAATTTCACTATGATATGATGTGGTTGTTTCGATTTCTTCTAGAACCTCGAAAAATAATTTATCTGAATACGCCAGTTATTAAGTTCAGAATTCATGATAAAAATATAGGTCTAAACAGAAACAAAGATTTCAAAAAGGAACAAAGAATATTAAGAGAAGTCTTACAAACTATAGATGAATTTAATAAAAATGTGAAACTAAAAAATGCAAACAAAAGACTTTCAAAAATATATAAAAGAATTGTTCGCAGCAGAATTTTATTTTCTTATTGGTTTATATATTTTATAACTATGAGAAACAAAGTGTATAAAAAATATTTTAAAAACATACTATCTAAACACATCAAATTTATAGACTATATTTATTTTATTTTTGATTTTCCTAAATATATGTATAACGCAGTATCTTATCATCTAAAACGAATTTAAATAAATTTTTAAATATTGTAGATTACTTGAAAAAATGCCAACCGTTATTGAAAAATATTGTAAAGGCAAGGGCTTAGATGTGTCTATAGTAAATTATTTAGATAAGATCCCTCATTTTCATAAAGAACATAACAATCTATATCGATTATATCCTAAATATAATTTTGAATCCCTTGATTTTATTTTCTCAAATTCATCAATAAACACAACAAAATTTTCAAATATAATACTAAAGGAATGGTCCTATTATATTAAAGAAAAAGGATATATCGTAATATTTTTTAAAAATAATTCAGTGTTGAATAAGAAAAAGTTCAAACAATTAATTGAAAAATATTTGAAGAATACATTTACAATCGTAGTTGAAAAATCAAAAAGGAATCAGAATCTTTTTGTTATACAAAAAATCAAAAAAAACCCAAAAGTAAATAACAATGAATGGTCATTTGGTGTAATCACGAAAGGAGATAGAGACGATTACATTAATAAATTCATAGAATCTATACGATTACAAAAAATACCTCGATATGAGGTAATAATTTGTGGAACGTATGATGGGAAATATAAGAAATCAAAAGATGTAAAGTATATACATTTTACAGAAAGAGACGAAGTCGGTTGGATAACTAAGAAAAAAAATATAGTTTGCGAATCTGCAAAGTATGGTAACATTTTCATAACACACGATCGTTTCAAATTATCCAAAGATTTTTACAAAGGAATTAATAAATTTGGGAATCAATATGATTTTGCAGTTCCAAAATTTTTAGATTCTAAACACGAAATATTAAACGCTTATGCAACTGAAGGAAGGTTATTTAGACCAAAAGCAGGACTTGAATATGCTGATTATGATAAAAATATATTTTTCAGCGGAAGTTGTTTGTTCATCAAGAAAGATATATGGAAAAAGTGCAAATTTGAAGAAAAATATTATTGGAACGAAGAAGATTTACCGTTTGGACGGCAGGCCAATAATAAAGGATATATCGTAAGATCGAATATACATTCCAAAGTAATAACTTTTAGAAAACAAAATATACAGGTGCCAGTCTATAACTATAACAACCAAAAATTAGGAAAATTAAACTTTAGATATCATAAAAAATTGAATGATATACTATTTAAAGAATTAATTAAGATATATGTAGGTGATACTTTCAGCAAAGTGATGGGATACGATAATTTTATTAGATTTATGAGGCTGAAAAATATTATTATTGGTAAACGAAAATCATATATACAAACACAAATTCGCTATAATTCGTCCAATAGTTAAAGTTTAAAATTGTAATAACTAGGTCAAATCAATGAAAAAAAAATATCCCGACACAGAGATAATATATATAAAAAATATATTTGATACAGAATTATTAGATGTTAATGTTTTTGATGTTATACTTAATAATCCAAATAGTTATTCAACAGAGTCTATTAAACAAAATTTAACTCAAGAAAATCCTGAATATTTATTAAAGGCAAAAATAAAAAAGAAAGATAAAAAATCATTAGAACAGTTAATGGATTTGAATTTTGAAGTGATGGGAAGCCAAACCGAACTATTACTAACAAATTACAATATTCCAGATAAAAAATCCAAAGATATTCGAATTATTTCAAATATATCTGAATATAATGGAATAATAAACGATTTAGCAATAACTGGATCACAACACGCCGCACTATATTCGAATCCAAATATTCCAAATAACTTGGTTGAAAAGTATTATCGTCAATGGGCAGTTAATAATTTGACAGGACGAGCAAGCAACAATTTTATTTATTATAAAGATGAAAAACCTCTGGCTCTTATATCAACAATATTAAAATCAGATGCAAATAATAATTTAAACATAGATTTTGTAGAAACAAATCCAAATTTTAGAAACAAAGGAATTGCATCTGCCACGTTAACTGAAGTTATAAGATATGGTTTTGAAAATGAGTTACCAATATCTGTAGTGACAGAATCTAAAAACACACCCGCATTAAATTTATACAAAAAATATGGGTTTAAAATTTCTGATGAATATCACATTCTACACAAATATGTTTCAGAAAAAGGAGGATGAATGTTTAATAATTATAAATTTATACCGTTAGCAAAACCAAGCATTAGTGCGGAAGCAATTAATGAAGTGATAGACACACTAAATTCGGCTTGGATTACGACAGGACCAAAAACAAAACAATTTGAAAAGAATTTAGCAAAGTATTGTAATTCTAAACGCGCAGTAGCGTTAAGTTCATGCACTGCGGCATTACATATGGCATTATTAGCATATGATATTGGACCGGGAGATGAAGTAATAACTACTCCATTAACTTTTGCAGCCACCGCAAATGTAATAGAACACGTTGGAGCCAAACCAATTTTTGTTGATATAGATGAAACAACACTGAATATAGACGTTCTCAAAATTAAAAAAAATATAACTGCTAAAACAAAGGCAATAATTCCGGTAGATATGGCGGGAATACCGTGTAATATAATAGAAATAATGAAAATTGCCAAACAACACAATCTAAAAGTTATACAGGATTCAGCACATTCCATAGGTGCTAGTATACATAATAAAAAAATTGGATCTATCGCAGATGTAACATGTTTCAGTTTTTACGCAACTAAAAATTTAACCACCATTGAAGGTGGCGCAATCTTAACAAATGACGAATTAATTGCAGATAAAATAAGAGTATTATCTCTTCATGGAATGTCTAAAGATGCATGGAAGAGATATTCCTCTAAAAAAATTAAACATTGGAAAATAAATCACCCGGGATGGAAGTATAATTTTACGGATGTTCAAGCATCATTAGGGATACACCAATTAAAAAAAATAGATGAAATAAATAGATTCAGAGAGAAAATTCATAATAAATATATCCAAACTTTGGAAAGTATAGATGAGATATCCTTTTTTAAACCTCAAGAAAATTTTAAAAGCTCCAATCACCTATCGATATTAAATTTGGATTTAAATTTATTAAAAATTAATAGGGACGAGTTTATGGAATTAATGGCTGAGAAAAACATTGGAACTGGATTACACTTCCCCTCAATTTTAAACCATCCATATTATAATAAAAAATATTATAACCAAATTAAAAACATACCTATTGCAACTAAGTTATCTAAACAACTTGTATCCATACCCTTATTTCCTGATTTGAAAGAGGAAGAAATCGAGTATATTATTGAATCCATAAAGGAAATTATTTCAAAAAATAAAAAATGAAAAAAGTCTGTTCGGACGGCAAATTAACAATTGTAATGATTGTTAAAAATGAAGAAAGATATATCAAAAATTCAATTTTGAATATAAAAGACTTCGCAGATAAAATTGTGATTTTTGTCGATAAAACATCCACCGATAATACCTTAAAAATTGTCAAAGAATTTAAGAAAAATTGCAAAATATATATTGCTGATACTAAAGGAACTGCAGAAACATTGAGGGAAAAATCTATTCGTTCGTGTGACACAGAATGGGTTTATTGGTCAGATCCAGACGAATTTTTCACCAAAGAATTAAAAAATGAAATAAGAGACACAATCAAAAAAAATCCAACTGAAAACGCATTTTTTATACGTCGTCAGGAGTATTTTTTATATAAACCGCTCTTTATATGTAAACAATTAAAATTATTAAGGCGGAAAAAAATGTTGTCCTTTTCAACCAACGTTCATTCTGAACCTATAGTTGAAGGAAAAGTAAAAGAACTAAATAATATATTATATCATTATTCTCCTCAAGAAATAGATTCATGGATGGACAAAATAAAGAGAGTAACTATTCAAGAAAGCAAGAAATATTCACATTTAAATAACTTTTCGGCATTTTTGAACCTGATGTTTTTCAGATCAATTACTCATTTCTTATACAATTTTATAGTAAATAAAGCTATACTTTCAGGTTATCCTGGATTTTTATATTCGTTATTGGCAGGCCCAATATATTCGTGGATAATATATTTGAGGTACTTTGAAAATAGATTCAAACCAAGAAAGAACATTCGTAAACTTTTTAACTTAAATTAAGTGGTGAGGAATATGAACAATAAAAAATATGATTTAACTAATGCAACAGTTTTAGTTACAGGAGGAGCCGGAAATATTGGCTCATATATCGTCGATAGACTATTAACTAAAAATGTCAAAAAGATTATTGTTGTTGATAATTTTTATCATGGGTTTTATGATAATTTAGAAGATGCCATGACTAGTGGAAAAATTAAAGTTGAAATTGTAGATATATCTTTTTATGGAGATCTGTTATCAGTTTTTCAGAAATATAAACCGGATTTCGTATTTCATCAAGCATCCATGTTATTGTTGGATTCTGCAGCTAATCCTCATCAAGCAATACAAGCAAATGTTGTTGGAAGTTTTAATGTAATCTCTGCGTCAAAAAATATAGGCACAGTTAAAAAAATAGTATTTGCATCATCTGCATCAGTGTTCGGAGATCCTAGATATTTACCTGTAGATGAAAGTCACCCCTTTGATAATAAATTATTTTACGGTGCAACAAAGATATCAACAGAAGCAATTTTTACATCATTATATCACGAATATAACCTACCTTTTGTAGGACTTAGATACTATAATGTATATAGCGAAAGACAAAAAAAAGGAGGAGTATACACTCAAGTTCTACCGAAATGGATGAATTTAATTCATTTGGGAAAACCAATAACTATAAATGATGATGGATCCCAAACCATGGATTTGATACATGCAGAAGACATCGCGGACGCCAATATACTCGCTATGGAGTCTGCCGCAGAAAATCAATTTTTTAACGTAGGAAGTGGAAAAGAAACAAGCGTATTAGAGCTTGCAGAATTGATTAAGAGACTCATTAATAAAGACAATATTCAATTAAAGTTTGTACCTCATGATTCAAATTTAGTTAAAAAACGTTGCTCTTCAACAATTAAAATTAAAGAAGTACTGAAGTTTACACCAAAAATTGATTTAGAAACCGGAATCAAAAGATATATATCACATTATGAAAAAAATGGAATTTGATAGCGCTATTATATTGGCTGCAGGGATAGGAAGTAGATTAAGATCAGTTACAGACATTCCCAAATGTCTGATAAAGGTTAAAGATAAGACTTTATTAGAAAATTGGATAGACGCCTGTGTTGATGCAGGAATTTCAAATTTAATTATAACGACTCATTACAAACATGAATTAATCCAAAAATTTATTTCGAGTAGAAATTGGCCAATTAACATAACTTTAGTCAATGAAGAAAAATTAAAAGGAACTGCAGGATCAGTTATGGCCAATTTAGAATTTCTAACTAACAATTTCATTGTAATCTATTCAGACAATTTTTCAAACATTGATCTATCTAATTTGATTAATTTTCATAAGAATGAAAATTCTAAATTTACAGTAGCATTGACTAAAACTGAATTTCCGAAAGAGAAAGGCATTGTTGAACTTTCAAAGAATAATTTAATTGTTAATTTTATTGAAAAACCAAAAAACCCAAAATCTGATTTGATGAATGCCGGAGTATATGCAATAAACAAAGAAATATTAAGAAACTTCTCAGACTCATCTAAAACTTCAGAAATATTTGATTTTGGATATGATGTAATTCCAAATTTAATATTTCAAATGAAAGGGTATAAACTTCCCGATAACGAATTTCTTCGAGATGTAGGGTTACCGAAAGAATATAAAAAATATGATTGTTCAGATTCGATTATAAAAGATCTTTTAGATTAAGCAGTGTTTTTCTCCAAATAAATTTCTTTTTAATTTTTTCTTTAAGTTTATTATTTTCAGTGAGAGTAGTTGCATATTTCAATCCATGTTTAATAGAGTTTAAACTAGTGGGATCAACATAAATACCATCCTTTCTAAAATATTCGGTCGTAGACCCCCGATTAGTTATGACTATATTACACTTAGACAATCCGGCCTCTAATGCGGCTATACCTGGAGTTTCAGCATAACCAACTAATGCAAATGTTTGTGCACCATTATATGCTGACTTAATTAATTCGGAGTCGGGCGGAATAAATCCCACTAGCTTTATATTATCAGTCAGTAAGTTTTTTATTTTGTCAGCATATCGTTTATACTTATTATTAAATTCACCAATGATGATTAAGTTAAGATCCAAATTATTGGCTGCTTCAATCAAATTATGTATATTTTTTTTTGGCTCAATTCTACCAACATATAAAATATAATTACCGTTTATATTAAACTTAGCTCTAAATTTTTCCGGAGAAACGTCATTATCATATTTTGAATCAACACCATTGTAAATCACCTTTATTTTCGATTTCTTTAAGTTAAATTCTTCACAAATATGGGTTTTTTCAATTTTAGAATTAACGATTATATGATCAGCTAAGTTCAATATTTTTTCTTGAATTGGGAGTGGGAAAAGCGCCGGATTAATATACTCAAATAATTTAAATCGTGTTTTTTTGTAAATATTGGCTAACACTACATAACCAACTCTTTCAATTATATTCAATTCAGTATTTTTTAAGATTATTTCATTTAAATTCCAGTAGCTTGGAACAATTATAATTTTTTTACCACACTTTTTCGCATATTTAATTAAATCATAATTAGTTGGATTCAGCGAAAAAAAGAAGATTATATCAAAGTTTTCAATTTTATCAGTATGTGGATTAAAATACTTAATAGAATGGCCAGATTTTTTTAAAAAAGAGTAATATTTTGTCATTTGTAGCTCAACGCCACCAAATCTTTGATACCCACTCGCTGAATTAATAAATAATATTTTATTTTTCATTAGACAATATATCTACAATTTTTTTAGCAGAATCTCCATCACCATATAGCTTGTTGAAAGTTGGTTTTCTATTCATATAATTTTCAATTGTTTTAAGAAATTTATCTTTAGAGACATCAACAATTGAATTTACTCCATCCCTAACTGTTTCTGGCCGTTCGGTGCTATTACGCATAGTTACGCAAGGTATTTTCAATATGCTGGCCTCTTCTTGTATTCCTCCTGAATCAGTAATTATTATTTCGGAATAAGACATCAATTTTATAAAATCCAAGTAACCAACAGGATTTATCAATTTTATTTCTTTATCAAAACCTAACTCAAACAAATCCAACATTTTTCTGGTTCGAGGATGAATTGGAAAGACCAGATCATAGTCTGGATAATTTTTAATTAACTCATTAAATAATTTAATTATTTCTTTTAATCTATTATGATCATCAACATTTTCTGCACGATGAATAGTGGCTAAAAAATATTTTTTATTTACATTTAATTTAGTTAATATATCACTTTTTTTATCTGCAATTTTTTTGTTCCTTTCTATCGCATCAACAATAGTATTTCCTACCAAAAACATTTTTTTATCGATTAAAGGCTCTTCTTCAAGATTAGATAAAGCATCCTTGGTGGGAACAAAAAGTATATCTGAAATTCTATCAGTTAAAATACGATTTACTTCTTCATTCATTCTAATGTCTCCACTTCTAAGACCGGCTTCATGATGTACAACTTTAATATTATTCAAACAACCTGCAATTGCACCAGAAATTACACTATTAGTATCACCTTGAACTACAACATAATCCGGGCACTCTGTTTTAAGAATTTCACTAATTTTTTTTATCATATCGGATATTTGTCTAGAATAGGAATTTGAACCAATTTTTAAGTTGTATTTTGGATAAGATATATTTAAATCTTCAAATATTTTTTTATCAAGTTCATTACTGTAATGTTGTCCAGTATGTATAACAAAAAAATCTATATCTCTCTCAGATAATTCATTAATTAAAGGACTATTCTTGATAATTTCTGGCCTAGTACCTAAAACTATACACACTTTCATATCTATTCAAAGATTTACTAAATTTTAAAAGTCTATTTATACGGCAAACCGAACAAAATTCGTTTTAGAAACCCGTAAGTGTAAGCCAGATGATGCAATATCATTAGTTGGGGAAGATATAATGCATATAGCGATTTATTTTTCTTGAATACATTCATTGTAGCTAAACTAATAAATAGGACATATACATACAATAGTACAAACGAATTCATAAAAATAAATTCAGCAATTAATCCAATATAAAATAATAACGGAACAATGCTAAAATATCTAATAAGCGCACGGTGCTTAAGAGTAGATCTACCAATATTATCTCCATAAGAAATCATATTTTTTACGAATTCATTAAGATTTTCTGCCTCATGTCTGTAATTTTTGACTGTGTTATTAATTAAAAAAATATACCCTCCTTTGTTAATTCGATAGTTTAATTCATTATCGTCCGAAATTCTAAGTTTATTATCATATTTGAATTTATTGAGAATATTTTTTTTGTAAATGCAGCTGTGATTACTAATGCTTTTAACTTCAGATTTATTTTTTACGGACATCCCTCCGGCACCCCCGCTACCAAAAAAACTAGTTAAATAAGTACCCACCAATCTTTCAAAATCATTATTAGTTTTTTCAGCTAATCTGGGACCACCAACTCCTGCGACTGAATCTCCTGAAGTTTGTATTGTTCTAACCAACTTTTCTAACCAATTTTTATCTGGTCTACAGTCTGCATCTAAAAATGCAATATATTTTGATTTTTTAGACGAATTGTTAATTATTAAATTCCTTGCAAAGCAAGGACCAGTTTCATATATTTTTTTAGTAAATTTTGCTTCATGAAGTAATTTAAAGTTAATTCTTTTTTTAAAGGAATTAATAACACTAACAGTATTATCAGTAGAACTTCCATCAACTACAATCAATTCCCAATTTTTTTTAGGATACGTTTGTTTTATTAAATAATTAAGAGTTTTACCAATGAATTTTGCTTCATTTTTACAAATAATACCTACGGTAACAAAATCCAATTTATTTACAACCATCTTTTATCCATTTTCTCAAATATTCACAAAATAAATGATCTAATGCCATATGAACGGTTTCGGAAACAGTCATTGAATTAGAAGGAACAACAATACGGGCAGTACAAATATCCTTTAATTTTCCACCACCCATCCCCGTCAAACCAATAGTTTTAGCGTTAACCCCATTTGCATATTCTACCGCATTAAGAACATTTTTAGAATTACCACTTCCGCTTATCCCGACTAAAACATCACCCTCTTTTATTAAATTTTTCAATTGTTCTTTAAACCCATTTTCATATCCGTTATCATTACACCAAGCAGACCAAGTCGATAGACTACATAAATCAATGGCTCTAAACCTTTTTTTCGTTTCTTGACCATACACGGTGCCTTTAGATAAATCATTGGCCATATGAATTGCAGTTGCAGCACTACCGCCGTTACCGCAAATATATATTGTTTTGTTTGAAGAATAAACTTCTTTAAGAATTTCAATAACTTTTTTGATATCTGTTATAGACGTATTATCTAAAGCCCTTTTTACATCATTAAAATTACTTCCAATATACTCTTCTAAATCAGTGTTCATTATAAATTATTCTACTCCCTCCGTTTTCCAATTTAAACTTAAATTCATCATACTCTTTTAAGGCTTCCCTAACCCCTTTCCTTTTTTTAGATTCAACCCACAACAATAAAAATCCACCTCCTCCGGCACCACATATCTTACCTCCTGTTGCTCCGGCAGACAAAGCCAAAGAATACATATTATCAATTTCTTTATTGCTTATACTTTTTTCCAATTTTTTCTTTAATGTCCAACCATTCTTTAAATAAGTTCCAATTTCTAATTTATTAGATGAAAGAGAGTTTTTTAAATCAATAGCCATATCTCTAAGTTCATCCAAATAACCCATTTTATTTATTGTATTTTTCTGCTGTTCAGATAAAATATCTCTAGATTTTCTACTCTTTTTTGTATAAAACATCATTAAATTGATGTCCATAATTTTCTTAAACGAATTGTCTAAGATAATTGGAGTAATTTCAACACTTTCATCTTTGTTAAAACGTATATAATTTAGTCCACCATAGGCGGCAGCATATTGATCCTGTTTTCCAATAGGATCATTAAGAATATCAATTTCTATTTCACACGCTTCTTCCGCTAATTCTTTTTCACTCTTCGATTTACCAGCGTAAGCATATAGCGCATTTAATAAACCCACTGTAAAACTACTAGAAGAACCTAATCCAGTTCCGGCAGCAGGAATATTTGCTAAACTAACTATTTCCAGTCCACGTCCAAGCCCAACTTTCTTTAGCGCAGCCTTAAATATAGGATGTTTTATATCTTCGACATCATCAACTAACTCCACTTCACTATATTTCAACAGTATTTTATTTTTATCAAAATTTTCCTTAACTACGATATAGATATATTTGTTGATGGCCGTGTTTACTACATTTCCAAAACTCGATTTATAATATTCTTTAAGATCTGTGCCACCACCACAAAAACTTATTCTTAGAGGCGTTTTGCTTATAATCATCTTGATGAATACTTAGTAAATTTAAAAAAAGCTTCTAATATTCCTTAATCTCATTTTAATAATTTGAAATAGAATATGTATAGAACGCAGAAAAGTATTACCTCCTTTAATCATAGTATCTTTTGAATATTTAATGTTAACTGGAATTTCACAATAAGAGAGATCTTTTTCTTTAATTCTATAAATTATTTCAGAAGCGTGAGCCATACCATCTTCTTTAATCTTTATTTTACGCGCAGCTTTAACAGAAAAAGCTCTAAATCCGTTATGAGCATCAGTTAACTTCACTCCTAAGAAAACACGTTCGACCAATATACTTCCCTTCAAAATTATTTTTCGTCTTAACGGAAGTTTTGTTTTTTTCAAGAATCTAGATCCTAAGACTACGTCATAACCTTCCTCGATTTTTTTTGTAAATTTTTCAATTTCAGAAGCGCGATGTTGACCGTCCGCATCAAAAGTAATTATCGTATCAGATTTAAGTTTCAACGCCGCACGAATTCCAGTCTTCAGCGCAGCACCCTGCCCCCGATTCGTTTCATGATTTATTAGCTTGACCTTTCTGAATTTCTTAACTTCAGAAGAAGTATTGTCCGAAGAGCCATCATCAACTACAATAACTGAATAATCGGTCTTAGCCAACGATTTCAATACTTTGCTAATCCGCTTACCTTCATTAAATGCAGGTATTACAATTGTTGTTTTCATAAGATGATATAATTCTCTTTAAACTCAGGCAATTTATCCTCATCTAAAAATCTCTCAACACTTTTTAAGTTGTTCGGATAATCAATTTCCCAAATCTTAATTGGGCCAACAGTACGACCGTTTACGAATCCAAGAGGTGTAGAATCAGAATATACTAAATTAAATCCTTCAATTGTTTCTGAATGAAGGTAAAGCCTAGTAAACAAACCACTTTTCACCTTTTCAGATAAATACATTAATCCACCTAATTCATTTGTTGTACTTCCACCTAGAATTGGAACAATTTTAACGCAAGAATTCAAATTACCTTCAAATTCAAATTTAGTGTTGTGGATATAAACACAACCAATTTCAAATTCATTTTGATAATTTTGGCCAACTACTTTAGCAGTGGCCGGAGCATAAACTCCACTTTCATCTAGATAAACATTAATTTCAGAGATATAACTTTGACCTGCAGGTATAATTCGTTTACCATCTATTAACGCATTGTCCAATCTCCAACTACCTCTGTAAGTTAATTTATTTCCGTCTCTAACTTCGTTAATATCAGATAAACCAAATCTTCCGATCACAGATTTTCTATCATCATTCTTATCTGAACCCAGGTATGCGTATGCACCATATTTATCTATTTCTTCTGATGAATAAAGCAAATGTGTTGAATCATGGGCTTTGAAATATTCTAGAGATTCATGTGGATCGTTATGGGTCATTCCGTATCTAGCTAAAGTATACACCATGAATCCTCCTCCGGGTTTACCACCATCTTGAACGGACGCCCTTCCACCAACAGCCTGTGTCCAGTAACCATAATCCCACCAATGTGCAATCACTGAATTTTCAGCAGTATTAGAATTTATAAATCCCATTGAAGATTCCCATTGCCCAGGCAAACTAGAACCCATACGTGAATTTTGATTAAAGGTTGCGCTTGCTAAATTAAAAGAAAGCAGGACGATTATCAAAATTAATGCTATTCTTCCAAATTGTATCTTTTTAGAGTGCTCATATATATCATCTAGTGCGTATGCTGCCAGAATGACAACAGCCGGACCAAACAAGAATACAAATCTTACTGCGGTTCTGGCTAAAAGACCAGTACCAACAAACATTGCCAAAATAAGCAATAATTTTGCATTAGAAATATTACTAATTTTAGAATATTGATTGGAATAATATAAGTACGAATAGTAAATAAGAAACAATATAAACACCCCACTCAAAAATTGAACATAGCTATTCTTCATAATGTTTACAGTCGAACTCCAGTTTCCAAGAAGAACCACTGATATTGACCCCGCAGTAAATAAACTTATAATCCATTTACTCTTTGATTCAAGATTTTTGAATAAATTAAGTGTTAATATACATAAACCGAAAATTGCCAAGAAGATTAAATATCCGTAGCTCGCAAAATATCCATTACCTGACATAACAAATGCACGATTTACTTCGGCCGTAGTGAAATCAACTTTAGAAGTCCCACCCGCATTTAGAATGTTAAATATGATTGAATTCAAATTAACAATCCTAAACATAGAATTAATAATTAATCCGAAAATTGCAGCGAGTATCACCGAAATCACCGGCACTGGAGCATTGAATTTAAACTTTTTTAGTAATTCATTAACTATCAGAATTCCAAAAACTCCAAGGGTGAACAATATTCCGAAATTGTTAACTTTAAATTTACCAAGTATCATAAATGGGATCGCAAATGAAGCAAACCAGGATGAATAATACTTAATATCGATTTTAGAGAAGAACAATTTGAATAATAAGAATAGTGAAATAACTAGAAAAATGAATGCATAACCTACCCAAGATGCTGCTAAAAGAAATGTAGCTATTCCTGAACCAAAACCGTAAACATATTTTTTGTTCGATTTAAAGTCCAAACCTCTGCTAAATAAGTATAATGCAATAAAGAAAAAGAACATCGCCAGAGATTCGTGATCTGCAAAACCTGCAGAAGTTCTAAATAAATAACCTGGAATTATTGACAAGAATAAAATTGAAAGAAATGCAATTCTTTTTGATAACACACTTTTCAAAAATAAATAAAGTGGTATTAGTGATAATGCCATAAATATTGGCGGATAAATAATGTGCGCCATTTCTTGTGAAATCCCAAACACTCCCAATAATTTGGACCAGTACGCAAGGAAATATGGAAATAAATCAAATGAATTTTCTACTCCAAATGGCGGATTTCGAAACATATCTGGATTTGATAAATAGCCTTGCTGAATAATCTCCCTAGCTTGTCTGAAGTAATAATATGGATCGAGACCAACTAAATATTTTCCTTTCAATAGAGGAAGATTTCGAGTTCTCAAGAACACAGCAAAAACTGCAATCAGACCAACCAAAGAATGCTCAAGATATTTAAAATTTTTAACCTTCGAGAAGCCACTTTTCAATAAATCCAAACCTTTGCTCAAATCGATGTATTCGGCGTCCTTGCTCATTAATTAAGAATGTTAATCAAATTTAAAAATACTATGAATAAATTAACGGAGAAATTGAAACCTCAATAACTGCCGCGAAAATAACTAATATTGCAGCAACAATTGTTAGGAATAGTGCATCTTTCATTATTAGCCCGAAATTATCATCAAATAATTCGTATCTGAGCATTCCAATGGAAATTAATCCTCCGGCCAGACCTGCTATGAAAAAAGCTCCGATTTCAGGTATACCGTGGATAAGATAACGGGCCATTCCCGTAGAAATTGCAGTAAAATAAGTTCCAACGCTTGCTGCACCAACATTTAATGCAGCACTAGAAATTATTTCTCGAATAACTGAACCAATTGCAACGGCAATAACTGATGCATTCCAAGTCAAAATGAATATTGCTCCGGAACCATAAATGAATGAGAATAAGAGTGCAAAAATCATAACTTTCAAATTATTGATAACGATTATCGGAAAGAATTCTCCGAGGAAATTACCTGAAATTGCTTCAGCAATGTGATTGTTAACTCCGGAAATCGTAGATAGTTGAATATCGAATAATGATTTGACAGTTGCTTCAGGCAACATAACGAAGAATAAAGTATATGCTGCAACCATCCCCATGAATAGAGAAATAAAGAACATGAGAGTATCTTTATGATGCTCAGTTTTTGGTCGAGCAAGAAGTTTCTTCTCTTCAAACATTATCATTTTCATCATCATTGGAATTGCGGCCATGACTGCAAAAAATACCATTGTTAGGCCCGCATATTGCGGAAACACCCAAATTGAAAGTAAAATCGCGATAACACAATAGCTGAAAGTTAGAAAAAACAATTCGCTTGGTTTCTTTTCAAGTCGAACAGGATGACCGAGAGACTCTAATACCATTTCTTAGAAACGAAGTCTTTCAATAAAAATCTTGCTCACTCCAACAACTTCTCAATCATCTTAGCAAAAGCAGGTCTAGTTATGAAAACACCAATTGTTACTCCAATAATTGTGGTCAGTGCGAATCCCTTCAGAACTCCTGCACCGATAAACCAAAGAGGTAACATTGCAACCAACATAGTGAAATATGCTGCAAAGATTATGAAGAAAGCTCGCTTCATCCTTTCAATCCAAGATTCATCAGCATTTCGACCCCGCATAACTTCGTCAGTAATAACAATTTGATCATCTACACCCGTACCTACTGCCGCAATTATTCCGGCAATGGCTGCTAAATCTAAATTCCATCTAATCAATGCTGCAAATCCTAAAATTATTACAACTTCGCTAAGTCCAGTAAAGATCATCGGTAAGGCAATATTCAAGTTCCGATATCTTGCAAAAATTACTCCTCCAACTGCAAAGATTGCTAAAACGATAGATAGGAGCGCTTCACCAAAGAACTTCTCTCCGAGAGACGCAGAAATAACATCTACTCTCTCTACTTCAACAGAATAAGGTAATGAACCAGAAATCAATAAGGTTTGCATCTCCTTCATATCGTCTATTGCGTTCTGAGCAGCAGCTTCCTCAGTGATACCGTTTGCAGAACCAGAAATACTAAATGTTGTCGCAACAATTCCTTGAAGTCCTTCCGAAATGAATAAGCTACTAACTAATTCATCATCTAAGTATAAATCTAGTTTTTCGGATAAGTAACCGCCGTCCAAACTCAATTTCGAAGTGATGTCTGAGTGCTTTTCTGCAGACTCTTGACTTACTCCGACACTAAATTGATGCCGACATTGCCATTCTCCGCCTTCGATAGGATAACAACCATTTTGATAAGAGATTCCGGAGCACTCCGGAGACCTACAAACGCTTTTGATGTCTTTACCGCCACGGAAGACAACATCATCGCCAATTTTCGCTTCGAATTTACCTTGTTTAGAAACTAAATCTACAATTTCTTCTTTGGAAGCACCAGCGATTTCAATGATTATGTAATTTGTACCTTCCAAGTCCTTTGAATTTCGAATAGACATGTCGCTGACTCCGAAAACATTCAAACGCTTTTCGAGCAAGTCAATCATATCAATAATTTCAGACTCAGCTAAATCTACGGTCGGTCTAAGAACAACTCGAACTCCTCCAACCAAATCCAGACCTTTCTTAAGATTGGAATTCCCAACTTCCTTTACAGTAAATCCGTTAGCAACTTCTTTAACGAAACTAATTTCTCCGGAATCGGTTTCTAATGAAACTATCTCTCCAACTTGGTAAGAATCCAATTCAATAAACAAATCATCGAGAGTATTGACCGAATTTCCTCCAACAGAATAAATTACATTACCTTGAGACAAACCATTCAACTTTGCACTAGATTCATCTTCAATTCCTTTAACTTCAAATCCGCTTGCCCATGGGTCGGGAGAAATTGCGACAAATGACATCAAAATAAACGCTAATAATAACATTACTCTTCCTGTAGAAAGAACTTTCAACCACTTCATTTTTTATCTCCTAAGTAAGCTCTCAATATTCCTGCGTTTTGGACCCAAGTATTCATAATATCCAATAATAGTCCGATAACCAAAGTTAGAGATATAATTTTAAGAATTTCCGCAGTACTAGTCAAATATAAAACTGTCAATGCAGCGACAGACGTCACAGACATTGTAAGTCCAGTTTTTACGGCAGAAGTAATTCTGTCTTCCAAACTATCTTTCTTGTTTTTCAAAACTCGTGCAGTCAATACAATGTTGGAATCAATTGAATATCCCAACAACATTAGAATCGCAGCAATACCTGAAGCAGATAAACTGACCCCAATTAAACTCATTGCTGCTAAAGTTCCAATAATATTGGAAACCCCGGACAGAACGATTGCCGCAGCTGGAACAATTTTTCTGAAATATAAAAACACAACCAAAGACATTGCGATAATTGCTAAACTGACTGCTTTAAGCGTTCCTTCCCAAAACCGCTGACTGATTGCAGGAGAGATTTCTTCAATACTATAATCTTTAACTCCGAAGAGAGACTCAATTTCAATTAAAAATGAATCAATATCGTCCCCACCGTAATCGATAGTATAACCAAGTGCGCCACCAGTAGCTATAGATTTTAATTTTTTCACACCAACATCTGACCCCAAGTTAGATTCTAGTTCCAAAGTAGAGAATTCTTTATCGGTTTCGACAGTAATTGAATATCCTCCTTTCAAAGAAACATCCTTTTCAATAAAATCTCCAAAACTTGAATAATTGTTTCCTAAAATACTAAGTGAAACAACTAAAATCAGTACAGGTAGTATCATTAATTTCTTCCAGTTTTTGTTATACGAAGATTTGAAACTCATAAGAATTCTTACGATACCAATGTTTTAAAGCTTGTCAATATATTTATATGCCTAACTAAGCAGGTTTAATATGCGAAAAGGAACAAAAGTATTGTTGTTGGGAACCGAAGCCAGATATTTGATAAAATATAGGAAAGAAAAATTCCATACTAAAGATGGCGCGATAGATTTAGCTCAAATTAAGAAATTCGGAGATAGGGTTGCCAGCGCTAAAGGACCAGTTTTTACCGCAGTTGAGCCAAATCGGTTTGATTTGATGAAGAAATTTAAGCGAGGACCACAAATAATTTTGCCCAAAGATGCGGGATTAATAATTACTGAAACTGGAATTGGAGCGGGATCAAAAGTTATTGACGCAGGAACCGGAACTGGATGGATGGTATCATTTTTATCGAGAGTTGTTGGTTCAAAAGGAAAAGTTGTGACTTATGAAAAATCAAAAGCTAACTATAAACTTGCTAAAGAAAACTTTACAGAACTCGGATTAAAAAATGTAAAATCAAAACACGGAGACGCATACTCAGACATCAAAGAAAAGAATTTTGATGCTATGATTTTAGATTTAGCTGAACCATGGAATGTTTCAACAATTAAGAAAAATATTCGACCCGGAGGATATGTAATTGCGTATTTACCACAAATTTCTCAAGTTCAAGAATTCGTAACTTTTTGCAGAAGTAATGATATTCTAATTGAACGAGTTGTTGAAGTTCAAGAAAGAGAGTGGACATTCAGAGGAAGAATTTCAAGACCAAAATCTCATTCAATTGGTCACACTGCATTCTTAATATTTTCTAGGATTCTCTAATAACTTTTTTCCCAACTTGTTCTTTAACTTTTTCAGCTGTTGCCTTACCCAAAATTCGAGACAATTCATCTAATTTTGCAGACCGCAATTTCAAAACAGTTTTCAGACCAGCATTATACAATCGTCGTGCTCTAACTCGACCAATTCCTCGAAGTTTAACTAGCGGAATTAATTCTGCCTTAACTCCATTTTTTATTCTCAATTTAACTTTATTGATTTGATTAACTTTTTCTAGATTATCGGTCAACTTACATAGTTCTGATGCACCATAAAGTAACCAATCTGATTTGGAAATAACATTTCGCAATTCTCCCGGCGGAACATTATATTCATCTAAAATGAACTCTTCATTGCTTTCATGAATCCACTCATTCATCAAGAAACAAGTTTTCGACTTCTTCAAAAATTCAGAATAAGTCCAGTCCCACTCTTTTGGAGGTTCTCCTACAATCTTCGGAAGAATCTCTTCAACAGAGGTTTCAATCCACTCATAATCCTTTTTCTGAATATTCGTCCACGGATACATTTCCCAATTTGACGCAACTAAATGTAGTAAAGCGATATTGTCAAAATTAGTATCAAGGGCATTTAACCCCTCAATTAAATCGTGAGCGGCATCAGGATAAATGTACAATTCGGAAACTCGACGTCCAATTTTAGTTGGTAAAATTGTGTTATCATTTCGTTTTATGAACCTAAAATCAATTAGTGATTCTACCGCATCTTCAATCTTCAATCTGAACCCAAAATCATCTCCGAACTGAGTTCCGTAGAAAGTTTCTTTGAAGAATTCAACAAGCTCGTCCAATTTTATTACAAATCCACTCGCAACTAGACTCAAAACAGCAGATCTCAATACAGGCTCAACAGAGAGTTTAGAAGTAATTTCTTCAGAATCACCATTAACATATTTTTCTTTAATGAAGTTAAACTCCTTTTCAGTTCCAGCCAGAGTAATAGCTTCTCCGAAATCATCTCCGAAGGTTGGTCGACCAGCACGACCCGTCATCTGATGATATTCTAATACTGGAATCCAATTCATCCCTCGCCCCGTGAATCGTTTCAAACTTTTCATGATAACTCTGAATGCAGGGAGATTTACTCCCATTGCGAGAGTCGGAGTACAACAAATAATTTTGATATTATAGTCTCTAAATCCATTTTCTACTAACTTTTTCTGTTTACTCATCAATCCGGAGTGATGGAAAGCAGTACCTCTTTTGATACACTTAGATAATCGAATACATTGCCGAGTTGCGGAACTCGCAGAACCCAAAACTTTACTTGAAATATCTTCATTAATTTCTTCCTGAATTAAATTAGCAATCTTTTCCGCAGTTGCTTCAGCAGATTTTTTAGTTGGACAAAATACAAGCGCCTGCTTACCTATCCTGATTGTATCCATCGCCAATCGAAGAACATCATCACTTACAGATTTAGCAATTGCTTTATCCTTTTTCAAATCAAAAAACTTCAATTCATCTTCATGAAAAATTCCTTGATGTAGCTCTACCGGTCTCCATTTATCTTCAACTAATTCGGCATCCAACCATTTTGCGAATTCTGCAGGATTACCGATTGTGGCACTTAGCCCAATAATTTGAACTTTATTTAAAACTCGTTTCAATAAAGTAATTATAATTTCTAAAGTCGGACCTCGTTTAGCATCATTCAATAAGTGAATTTCATCAAAAACTACTGTCTTTACATCTTTGAGCCAATTGATATTATGTCTTAAGAGAGAATCAAATTTTTCACTAGTACAAACGATGATATCATATTTTGAGAGCCAGCCTTCGCTAGAATCAGGATCGCCAATAGATAAAGCAGTTTGAATTCCAAAATCGCTATATTTTTCTTTGAATTCATCTGCCTTCTCGGAAGCCAGAGATTTTAACGGAACAATGTAAACCATTTTACCACCTTCTTCTAAAATCCGTTTTATTCCGGCTAATTCTGCTACAAAAGTTTTACCTGACGCGGTAGGGGAACAAACGAGCATGTTTTTTCCGTCCAAAAGCCCGGCATTTATTGCCTTTTCTTGACTCGGCCGAAATTTCTTAAATTCCAGCGATTCATAAAAGTTCTTAGGTAATTTATTTTTGACTTTCGAAACTAACATGTTATTAATTCCTAATTAAGTTTAATAATCAATCTAAAGTTGACCGGTATAATCAATTCTATCGGATTGGTAACTCACATTATAGACTTTATTTGTACTTGAAGTCTCGTTCACCAAAATATTCTTCTCACGATAATCTGAAACTACGTGGTCGTGTGGACTAATATTAATTGATTCAGCATCAAATTTAGTTCCGTTCACTGAATAACTCGGCGTATCGCTTCCAATATTCCCGCTCGGACCATTATAATAAACATAAAAGCTAGTGCAGTTTTGACTATCGAATGTGTGCGAATTAGGAATAATTAACAAATAACATGTTGCTGCAGAGGATGAAACTTCAATTGAAACGCTAGAATTTAACTCTTCTTCACAATTTGAGTTAACCGTGAATTGAACTGAAGTATTGACTTGAGAAGCGAATACACTATCATTTACACAAACTCCAACTTTATTACGGCTAACATAATCTGTTAAAGCCCAATCATCTGGAACTGCGTCTTTGTAGGCGTTTCGATAATTATCAAATTCTAAATCATTTATTGTATCAATTCGAAGTTCTTCCGCACTATTCGCATAAGTCATAGAGACAATTAGAATTACTCCAATCACTACCACGCTCGAAATAAAGAATTGTCCTTTCATAGTTTACTCCATATATATAATTTAATCGTGGCCCAGTTTCCAGTAGAATCTCGATAAGTGTATTCGGCATGACTCAGGTCTTGATTTCCCAAACTTGATAGACTGACAGTTCCATTTGTCATGTAAAATCCAAAATTATCAGGTAAGTAAGAGTCTACGAAATCCTCAACAAAATCAGAATTATATGCTTCCGCATCATTAATTATATTGTGATTGTGCAGTTCTCGAAGTAAATCGTATGCGATTAATGAATTGATTTCAATATTCCGGTCTTGATGGATTGAGGTCACTTGCAAAGAGGTAAATAAAGAAAATGCTAAGATTACCGCAAAGATTATTTCGATGAAATATACGTAACCGCGCTTATTCATGCTGAAATTATTCTAACCTCCCCAATAAAGTTACGAGTGATATTAACTTCTCTCTGTTCATCGAACACACTTTGATTAATCAAAAAAGAACTATTCGTCCGGAAGTTGTAAAGTCGCTTATATTCACAACCTTCAGCCAGAGGTGCACCCCAATCGGCCTTAATGAGAGTATCGTTCCCCAAGTAAATCGGATAGTCTTTATCCAAAGCTTCATTTCGGAATGAAATATCTCGGATGAAAATCAAATTATTATTTCGTTGAATGTCATTAATCGCCTGGAAATTCGAACCATATCTCGTCCAGTGTTCATCCCAATCAGTATAAGTTGTTTGATCTGTTGTGTATGAAATGTATCTATGATCACACCCATTGTTTACTCTAGAATCATAGGTTACTAATGTACCGTATTCTTTCTGCTCAAAAGTTACTGAATCTCCCGTTCCACTATGAAGGCAATAATTAGTGTCAGTATAACTATTCACTTTTGTGGCATTTGGAAGAACCAGTTCTATATGAAGATAAACGAAACCCGGATTAGAAGTATTTTTTGCAGACCCAATACCAATCACATTATGAACAATTGAAGAATTGGTACCATTAGTATGGTTTAACCAAATTTGTGCTACAGGAGAATCTCGTTCATCATAACTAATCTCTGCTCGAGGCGTTGAATAAGCAGATTGCACATCAAAACCCTTTATTTCATATTCCAATCTGAAAGAATCTGTTTTGTTGGTATCATTGTTATAGTCACCGAGGTTTTTATTATCATACAAATATTTTGTAGAGTTGTAATCTACAATTGAGTCTCCGCCACTAATTCCGTATTTGGAAACATTATTTTCCTTATCCACTAGTTCCTTAAAGATTCGCTCAGCATTTTCACAAGATTCGTGGTCTTGCGATAAATCTAATTCTTCGGAAGTAACTAAAATAACTCTATCAACAATTCCAACAAATAAAATTAGGAAAAAAAATGCTACGATGATGTATTCTCCTACAATATATCCTTTTTTCATTAGCTAATTACTCGAATAGTTCTTACAAAGTTCTTCAATTCTTTTTCATGTTCTAGAGATATTTGAATATTATATTCACCAGGATCCTCAGGTGCAGTCCAGAAGTACCTAAATTCTCCTGAATTATCAGTAAATAGTTGTTTTGGAAGTCCAGTATAATCGGTAATTGTCACAGTTGCTCCGGCAACCGGTGCTCCCTCCGAAAAGGCTTTTCCCGTAATAGTAACTTTGCCTTCAATTGGCGATTCAGTAGGGAATACAGAAATCTCAACAGATAATTCTGCAGGAAACACAAATACGAAAAATACAAAGATTGTTGCTGAAACCATAACTAACACGTGTTTGATTCCCGCAACCAACTTTTCTTCAGCGATTATTCCCGCAATCAGGCCCGCACATATTGCTTCAATCAAAGTCATAATGAAGAAAAGATTCCTAAAATATTCCAAAGATAGTTTAGCACCACCTTCTTGAATACCTATTCCTGAAAATGAACCAATTTGTTGAACATATAGAATTGGAGATAGTATTTTGTAAAGCGCGATTATGACTCCAATAAATACAAAGAAAATGATATACATAATTACGATTTGTTGTTGCATAATGGATCTTCGTTCAGATTCCATATCTTTTATGATATTAACATCTTCGGCCAGAGAACCCAAAGTTTTCTTCACATCTCCGCCACTATGAAATGCTTCAAGTATAATTGCATTAACTCTACGGATTAATTGACTCTTTGCTAAACGGTTAGTAAATTTTTCCCAAGCCTTCGGAAAAGCTTGGCTCCAAGAAAGCCAAATATTCAATTGTTTTATGTGCTTAGTTAATTTACCATAATGAGTTTTACTTGCAACAGAAATTGCTTGAGGTAAAGTCATACCTGCAGATGCAGATTGAGACAAGTCTTCTAGAAAATGCGGAAATTGATCTTCCGCGTCCTTAATCTCAGAATACTCTTTGAAAGAAACCCATATCGAAGGCACAACTACAAGGATTAATCCAATTGATATTAGCGCAATAATAGTTGTGCTGCTTCCACCCATCAAAAATGCAGCCAATGCCAATATGAACGGAATTGGAAGAGCCATGGCTGTGTAGAATAATTTCTTGTTTTTCATTAACTCCTTTATTCTGACCATGGTGATGAATTCTTAATAATTAATATTAGTGCAGCAGTTATTAACGGTAGTCCTCCAAATACCGTCAAATAATGAAATGCTTTGATAGTGGATATAGGAACACCTCCAACGGCACCCATTAAAGATGAAACCACAATAAAAAATATAGTTCCGACAATGATGATAGTAATATAGAGATTCATTAACAAAGTTAGAGTTTTACCAAAAGACTGGAGCTTACGTCTATATTCGTTCACAAATCCTTTGGCCTTTTCGTCAAGATATTTATCTAGATCTCCTCCAACTTCAATACTATTTTTTATCCCTGCCAGAAATTCTGTCCACTCTGGAGAAGGAGAACGTGCAATTGCACGATCAAGTGAAGTTTTCAAGTCCATACCTAATTTATTAACTTCGTGATCAATTTTTCTTGCTTCATCTGCAGCCGCAGGATAATCTTTGAAATTACTCAGTAAGGAAAAAACCTTCTGAGGTTCAAATCCGGACTTAGAGAGCGTAGACATGTATATTGAAACGAAGGCCAAAGAATTTTCAATTTTTTCCTTTTTCTCCGAAATGACAAATGAAGGATAGAAATAAACAAAACTTCCAACCAATATTCCAATAAATGCAGCAACCATTAAATTAACAAAAATTCCCACTAAGCTAAATCCTAATGTCAATAATCCAATTAATTCTAAAAATACAAAAGAAATAGCAAAACCTGCCAGAGACAAAAACAGAATAAGTGAACCGTAGGCTTCCAGCGGAACCTTAATTTTAGCTACCTTTAACTTTGGTCCAATTTGTTTGAAGTATTTTTTATTAGTCTTAACTATGTTACCAAACAACTCTGTAGCGCGTTCGTATATGTTCATTTTTTCATCAGATCAAATACAGAATTCGGATGAACATAATACATCTTAATAATTTTAGAGACCTCATCAAATCGAGTGATTTCAGAATCACCCATCCATTTCAAAATATTTGCACGACGCATAATCTCTTCTAAAATCGAAGAATCATCTGACGCATGCGTTTCTGAAATTTGAGATAAGATAAAACTCTCATTTTTTTCAAATTCATCTGTTCTCGGGTTCCATACTATTGAATCGTTAACTTTCAACTCCTTTTCTTTAGCATCAAATCCTTCAACTTCAACTAGTTTTGCAAGTTTTCTGAAGAATTTACCTTCTCGCTTTATTTTTTCCAAGAAAATTATGATATCCAAGTTTTGCAGAACAGAAAGAGGAAGTTCGATTGGAGGAGTAGATAAACGATCAATAACTGCTGCAGTTGTATCGGCGTGAATAGTAGATAGACCCGGATGACCTGTCGCCATTGCTTGGAATAATACTTCTGCCTCAACACCTCGAACCTCCCCCACAATTAAATAATCTGGTCTTTGTCTCATCGAGGATTTCAATAATTGGTGCATATCAATTTCACCATATTTGTTTGGACCAAAACCTGCTCGTGTAACTTGAGGAAGCCAGTTGGTGTGAGGTAATTGTAGCTCCGAAGTATCTTCGATAGACACAATCTTATCGTTCGGGCGAATGAAGAGCGAAATGGCGTTCAAAAAAGTAGTTTTACCCGTTGCAGTAGAACCTGAAATTAAGATTGACTTTTCCCTTTCAACTGCAAACCACAAATAAGCCAGGGTAATGGCATCAACAGTTCCAAACTTCATTAAGTCGACCGGACTCAAAGGTGTTTTGAAGAATTTTCTAATTGTGAAATTGCTTCCACGTCGTGCAATATCAGTACCATAAGTAATTTGGACTCTGGAACCATCCTCCAATGAACCATCCATTAGTGGATTTGCTACAGAGATAGATCGATTCGCTTTTTGAGCCAACCGCATACAGAAGGAATCTAGCTCAGGTTTAGAGTCAAATTTAACGTTCGTTGCCATTTCTCCATAAATTGGATTTCTATGAAAAATGAAAATCGGTAAACCTACTCCATCACAACTAATATCTTCAATATTTGGATCCATCATCAAAGCATCAATTTTGTCCAAACCCAGCGTTTGTCTAAAGACATAATATTTCATTTTTACAGCATGTTCGACAGAGGGAGCCACATTTAATTTTGTCCAAATTTCATCAATTTTTTTGTTCAAATATTCATGAATTTTGACTTTATCTTTCAAAGTCCCAAACTCCATATCCAAGTTTTCGTGTAACTCTTCAACAGTCCTATTCGTAAGTTCTTGCGAATATTCGTCTAAAATAGGTTCAGTCAAAGTATAGATTAACGTCTGATGTTCTGGTTCAAATTTAATATTGGTATACGCCAAACTAATTTGCTTGTCTCCAAGAGCAGTGCCGATTAAAGGATAAGTCTCATCAACTTTTTTCAATTCTTCAGCAACAGTTTCGCTGCTTGATTTATGAGGTGCATGCTCGTTCGGCAATTTAATCCGAAGTGTTTTCTCAACAGTTTCTTCAACTTTAATTTTTTCACCAGGTTTAATGGTTTCTTCAGAGTTTCGTTTAATTTTCTTAAGAATTCGAAGAGCCTTAGGATTGACCATGTCGAATATAGTCGACCCGATTATATATGTTTTTAGTTAATTTTTATGCCCGAGCTATTCGAAATTAAAGTGTATTTACCGCCTGGCGCAGAAGAAGGAATAATTGCTAAATCTGTATCAATATCTTTGCTAAAACTGGTCTGAGATAGAGTAAATCGTTGTTTAGCGTCCTTCGTAATAATTATCTGATCATTATCTAAGTAACCCGATCCGCTGGCGGCACCATCTGCACGAATGGTAATTGTGTAATAATCTTCACCCAATCTATCTGGAAGATTACCACTTACTTCAAAATGTCCGCTTTCATTTAAGCGCTCAATATAATAGATATCTGCCTCAATTTTCTCAATTATACTATCTATTCCACTTTCAACAATCAAATCTGTGTTCGCATCTTTAATGGCCAAATTCCAAACCAAAATTATGCCGAAAATTGCTAGACTAATTACTGTAAGAACTCCCAAATAAACTATACTTACTTGCCCTTTCATGATATATCTATCTCAACAGTAGGTTTTGTAATTGAAGAACAACCGCTCTCCGCAGTTGTATTCAAATGATCATATTTCAACTTGATTTGATGCTTACCTTTGCTTGCCCCCGCATTATTTCCCGCCTTTAACCTAATTGCGAAGCAACCAGTGCTATCATTCAAGACCGGATAGTATAATTCATAAATTGCGCTGCCTTGAAGAAGCAAACAACTCGAGCTATCTGTGCCAATCGAACCATTTGTAGATGTATTCAAACAAGGTCCGCCTGAAGTTTTGTTTTCACCTCTAACAACGATTTTCTCCCCGCTCGAAATTGGAAGATCAATATTTGTATAATATACAAATTTGCTCGAACTTTCCATCAATAAGTCCCCTGATTTAATCTCAAAATCAACCGTTTTCTGCGATTTCTGAGTTGCAACTTCCCGAATCGCATTATCCAGGAGAATCATTTTATTTTCAATTCGATCTAAATCATTGACGTCTTTAGAATTTTGAATTAAGGGATTGGCCCAGATAAAAACAACCGCAGTTATTGACAACATTATCAAAGTCACCAAAGTAAATCCAACTATTTGCGCTTGTCCTCGTTTCATGCTACAGTATCATTTACCTCATCGCTATCGAAACCCTTTTTCGTAAAAATTTGCAAATCTTGGAAATATCGGCCAATATTCAATCTCATGGTGAAACTCTCACCTTGATTGTAACTACTAATATCGCAATCAGTATTTTCTAATTTAAATACTAACTCAGCACACTCTCCTCGACTCAATGTTTGATCACAACCTGAAGAACAATATGGCTTCTTATTAGTAATCTCAGTAAAATTGGTCAACTGTTCAACATATTTGTAACTCGTACTCTTAAAGGAATAAGATCCATCAAATGAATTAGCGCTATATTTGTAGATTCGAGCATCAGTTCCGACATTTCCACCAACATATAATACGCCTCCCTTCATCGCCATGGTTTTACCGTAGAATCCAGAAAGTGTGTCGGAATTAACTGTACTGACTACAGCCGTACTCAAATCAACAGTCAAATTATAGACTTTAGTTTCACTCGAATTCGCCATCAACAAATAAACTTGGCTTCCGTCTGACAATATATCCGTTAGGTTGTAATTATCTAAATCAGAGGCACTCACCGAACCAAATGCCGGAACATAAAACGTCGTACTTGAGGTATTATATGCGGTGTAAAGGAACCAAGGTATTTCCGAGGTTGATGACTTGAAAACTGAATTATCACATGCACAAGTTCTTTGTTTTATTGGACCCATCGGACCCAATCCGCAGTCTGTTGTTGGCGCCATTAGGGTGTCTCTAGCGTAACACAGATTTCCGTTCGTCCCAGGAAGAGTAGTATCACCAAAAATATTGCAACTTGTACAAGTACTACCAAACGCCGAATTATTACTAACGGTACAAGAAGAATCGTCATTCCATGTTGCAGCACCTTCACCCACACAAGTAGAACCCACGCTTGGATCCGTACATGCGACATCACAACTTTCCGAAACACCACCTAATACCCAACAATAAGTTCCATCATCATACCCTGGACAAGTCATACCGCCCGAACTATAATTCAATCCATTTACGCCGATCAAAACGTTGTCTCCGTGGCGAACCATGTCAATCGGCTCATCAAATAATTCGTAGTCTGCATCGTTTTTACAAGATGGAACGTCAATCGTGATTCCTAGTACGCTTGAGAATGTTGATGAATCATACGGACAGCTAGAATAAGCAGTATATGCGGGCGGCGGTCCCGCAGTTAATTCATATAATTTACCGACTGTATCAAAAGGAGGAGTTACATTCAGTGTTATGAATCCACCAATCAAGTATTTATCGATACTATTTCTTATTATTTTAGTTATAGATGTAATCTCTGTAATATTCATATTACTAATTATATAAGTTCCACCTTCGGGACCACTATACGATTTTTCAAATGAAGCAACAATACCCTCATATTGATTTGCACTATCACAACAATCTAAATACCATGGCGGATCACAAATTCCATGCGTCCAATCTGGATGATTCTGACAGTTCCCTGCAATTTGCTGTCCTCCGACTCGAGTGAAATATTCAAAACTGCCTAAATTAGCACCTTGCTCTTGCCAGAAGTCTCTGATTGCTCCAGGATATTCGGGATTACTTGAACTACCGCCTAAATATCCCCCTGGAAACAAGTCATATCTCTTTCCTTCGAATGAGGAATTCAAAATGAGAATAATTGAATCGAATTGACTCCCATTATATCCTTGACCCATCAAAAGTAAATTTCTTGGTTCGTCAATATGGTCTCCACCCTCAACAAAGCTCTCCAAGACATAAAATGAGAAATTCGAATAAGATGCAAATTCATTACTTACACTCATACTTGTCCAATCCACTTCTTCACAAGTAGTATCTGAACATTTTATTCCCGTGATTCCGGTCTGAGAAGAGGTTCTACCGCCGAGCACCCCGAATACGTAATCTGTTGAAGTGACAACCGAGCCGTCAAAGTCATTCACTGCACAAATTAATTCCAAATCCGAACCATATCCCCGATACAATTCCATCGATATATCTGCTTCAGCAGTATTCAAGCTACGATCTTCGGCACAAATAGTTTGTCGAACTTCTCCAAAATTGTTAATATTTTTTTCCTTATCGGTTTTATAATACAAATCTATTATCGATTCAGCACGACTCAAAACCTGCGTTTGTAAATCCTCTGTAAAGGCCTCAGTAGTGCCCATTGCTTCAGATTGAGTACCGCTTACCCAATAATAAAACGATGCAGCAACGGTCAAAGTCATCATTATTACAATAACAAATGCAACTAAATTTGACAGACCTCGCTTCATAAATATTCAAGCCTATTTTTAGTTAAATAATTATCTTATATTTTGAACTCGCCACCAGTACCAACTTGACCGGAGAAGTCTAAACTAAACGATATAGATTCACCCTCAGTATAAGAAGTAAGTGAACAAGAACTTGCTAAATCAATATCTAGTTTTTGAGTTTCGCCAACTTCGATATCATTTCCGCAACCCGAAGTACAGTCCGCTAATGCACTACCTAGATAAGTTTGACATATTACTGTGCCGCTCCCATCTTGAAGTATGAGCGAGGTCGTCGGAGAAGATGCACCTGTATTAACAGGTATATCTACTCCTCCCGTATTTCGAATATACAACTCTAAGTCTCCAGATACATAATCTACCACTTTAACATCTAAATTTGAATTAATTGTTTCACTCAATTCTGCAGCATAAGTTTCTCCACCAGATTGCAATTCACCTTGAATTCGAACAAACCAGAAAAATGCAGCTCCTGCAGCAGCAACCGTCATCATCATAAGTAGAATTACGGCGATTACCGGAGTTATACCTCTTTTATTCATTTTTCGTTTCATTAGCTATCCACCCTAAATGTTCCTGAAGCGGTCGCCTTACCATTGAAATTAATCTTAGCATAAATTAAAGTATCGTCAGGGTACGTTGTTGAATCACTTAAATCGCAAGGACTAGAGGAGTCACTCCAATTCAAAGTTATCGATCTCAGCTCCTTTATTGCCAAGTCAATTGTACAACCGGTTGTACATAAAACATCAGTGCTCGTGTTACTAAAGTCAGTAGTACAAATTATATCTTGCTCACTATCTAATAGCGTCCATTGAGATTTAGGAGATGTCGAATCAGTATTTATAGGTATTTTCGTAGTCCCAGTATTAAGCAAAACTATTTCCAAATATTGATTAGTGTGATTTGTGGCATTGAAAGTCGCATCTTGCCAGTTAACATTTGAAGTCATTCTCTCAAAAGTTTGTTCTTGAAATTGTTGTGTTCCTCCCTGGAGCTCACCTTGAATTCGGATTAACCAATAAAAACTAGTTCCTGCTGCTGCCACCGTCATCATCAATAGCAGAATCATAGCAACAATTGGAGTTATTCCCTTCGACATGGATTAAATATTGCTTGTTTATATAAAAACCTTACAGATTCTTTGTTCGTTTGTATTTGACTTTCAGCCCACGCGGGAACCGTTCATTAAAATAAGATTTACGTTTTATGGATGAATGCAAGTTTTGAGTTTCTTGTTTGAGTGATTCGTGCGAACCTTCCAATTTTTCCAATCTGGATAAAATTTCACCCAATTGATCAACTTCTTCACTTTCTTCGGCAATGTCTCCTGAAAATATTTTCAGAAGTTTATCGAGTTTATTTGTCAATTTATTCAAATTTTTAACAGTAAGTTCAAATTTATTTTCAATTTTTTGAACTGAATTCAAAATATTAGTATACTCCTTCGGCGAACTCTTTAATTTTTTATCAGCAGATTTAACCTTTTTCAGTTCAGCCTCTAATTCTTTCAGCTTTTTTGAAGGCACCAATTCAAATTCGTCAGACATAACTTCAGTATGTAGCGTTTAATAATAAATATTCCGCCAAAAAGAAGCCTTAAAAGTGTTCTTCCGAAGAGGAATTATGAATCCAGTTCAGCCCATTTACATTTTACCTGAAGGTTCCACGCGGAATCAAGGAAAAAACGCACAAAAATCAAACATCGCAGCAGCAAAAGCTCTAGCAGATACTGTTCGAACGACTTTAGGTCCGAAAGGTATGGACAAAATGATAGTAAGTTCATCAGGACATGTCACAATAACAAATGATGGAGTAACAATTCTGGACGAGATGGAAGTCGAACACCCGGCAGCAAAGATGTTAGTAGAAGTAGCCAAAGTTCAAGAGGCAGAAGTCGGAGACGGAACAACAACTGCAGTAATTTTGGCAGGTGAATTATTAAGTAAGGCAGAAGATTTACTTGACAAGAACATTCATCCGACCGTGATTGCCAGAGGATATGAGTTAGCGGCACGAAAGTCCCAAGAAATCCTCTCAAAGCTATCGAAGAACATAACTTTGAAGGACAAGAAGACTCTGGAACAAATTGCAATGACTGCGATGACTGGAAAGAATGTGGAATATGAGACTAAGAAGAAGCTCTCAAAATTGGCTGTCAAAGCAGTAACAAACGTCATTGAAGAAACTAAAACTCAAATAATCATAGACTTAAATGACATCAAAATCGAGAAAAAAGCAGGAGACGATACTGAAAACTCTGAACTAATTGAGGGAATTGTTATCGATAAGGAAAGAGTTCATTCTTCGATGCCGCGATTAGTCAATAAATCCAAAGTTTTACTATTAGATGCGCCAATTGAAATCACCGAAACTGAAATTGATGCAAAAATCCAAATAACTTCTCCAACTCAAATGCAAGAATTCGTTGAACAAGAAGAAAGAATGCTCAAAGAAATGGTAGAATCAATTGTTTCAACTGGAGCAAACGCAGTTTTCTGCCAAAAAGGAATTGATGATATCGCTCAACACTACCTGGCTAAAAACGGAATATTCGCAACTCGGCGAATGAAAGAATCAGACATGAAGAGATTAGCCAAAGCAACAGGCGGAAACATCGTAACAAGTCTAAAGGACATTTCAAAATCAGATTTAGGACACGCTGGACGCGTTGAAGAACGAAAAATATCTGGAGAACACATGATTTTCGTTGAAAAATGTAAGGCGGCTAAAGCAGTTACTTTATTGGTTCGAGGTGGAACTGAACACGTGGTTTCGGAAGTCGAGCGAGCATTAACTGATGCAATTGGAGATCTGGCAGCATCGATTTCAACTAAGAAAATCATCGCAGGAGGGTCATCTATCGAATTAGAATTATCTCGAAAGATTCGAATGTACGCAGATTCATTTTCAGGACGAGAACAATTAGCAATCTCTGCCTTTGCAGACAGTTTGGAAGTTATTCCAATAACTCTTGCTGAAAACGCAGGATTAGACCCAATAAACACCCTTGCAGAACTAAAATCAAAACACGATTCCGGAAAAGTTTGGGCAGGACTAAATGTTTACACTGGAAAGGTTGAAGATATGTGGAAGAAAGGAGTAATTGAACCTGCAAAGATCAAGACTCAAGCAATATCTTCTTCTAGCGACGTAGCAATCATGCTTCTAAGAATTGATGATATAATCGCATCAAGACCTTCTAAACCAGAATTACCTGATCAAGTTTAAAATTCTAAAAAAGAAATATGTGAAACATTTAAATTGAAAATGTTCCACCAGATGTTGCATCTCCAGGGAAATCTACACTATATCTTATTAATTCTCCTTCAGTATATCCGGTTGACAAAGAACAAGCTCCTGCAAGCGTAAGATTCACTAATTGAGATGAACTAACATCTATCTCACCGTTACATCCATCTTCTGAAGCGCAATTTATAGTTCCATTATTAGCCCAATTAGAGTTACAAATCATTGTACCATCTGCAGCTCTTAAAGACATAATCGTAGATGAATTTGTCAAAGTAAACGGAACAGATCCGAGATTTCTAACAACAAACCTCAATTTACTGCTACTATTAATATAATCCACTTCAGCTAGTTCAGCCATAGATCCAATGTTAGATATTGTTGTATCAATGTGTTGTTCAGTTCCACCTGTCAAAGTAGATTGAACTCTAACGATCCAGAAAAATGCAGCTCCTGCAGCAGCAACTGTCATCATCATAAGTAAAATAACTGCAATGATTGGCGTTACTCCCTTTTTATTCATTTTTCGTCTCATCTTAAGTTCTTCCCGATTCTAGCTAACAGAATTGCAACTACAATCAATGCTACGCTGGAAAATCCGCTGAAAAATGTTGTCAATGAAACCCAACTAAGAACATTTAGTTCTGCAGTTGCGGCCTGATTAACCAAATATAAAACAGCAATAATCCATACCGCTAAGATACCAAGTAAACCCCTTTCGATAAATTCCTGTTGATTACCTAATCTCATAACTCTAAATATCTACTGAACTATATAAATATTACTCCGAAGCTCTCTCTCTCTACGCTAATTTTCGGGGAACGGGAAATGTTTATATTATAAAGTCAATATAATAAATCCATGGGACAAACTCGAAATCTAATTAACAATGTAACCATCTCAAAAAATGGTTTCGTGTTTGATTTTCAGGAATTTTATACGCACGCCGGAGATTGGTTAAAATGGAGAGGCTTCGGATTAATTGAAAGTAAATATGTTGAGAAAATCACTCCGAATGGCAAAGATTACGAAATTCACTGGCTTTGCGAAAAAGATATTGATGATTACTCGAAACAAGCCTTCAAAATAATCTGGAATATGTACGGCGTTACTGATGTTGAAGCCACTGTTGACCGAAAGAAAATCAAATTACAGAAGGGGTCGATGGCAATGGATTTGAGCGCATATATTGAATCAGATATTGAAAATAAATGGGCTGGCGGAATGAGATCATTATTCAGAGAATTTTTTGAAAAATACATCTATCGTTCAACTAAAAAACGAATTGAGGAGGAATTATGGGGAATATCTTGGGAATATCATTCAGAAATCAAAACCTTCCTGGACCTCTATAAATATAGTTAATGCGAAAAGCAATTTTGTTTCTATTAATTTTAACAATACCGTTGGTTATGGCTGAATCAGCTGTTGAAGTAGAATTTAATACAATTTCAGAAACTACTGAAGATTATTGTTCTAACACAATTAATCACTTTCTGAACGGTTTAGCTGATGATTTCCCAATTTATCGTACTAATGTGGATCTTTTAGATATTTGTGACATCAACGTATGTGAAGAAGATGAATATTTGTCAGAACTCGCAAATTTTGTCGAAACAGACATAATTTCAGATTGCAGTGATTATTTGGCAGACCAAGATACATTAGGAATATATTGTGCCGATAAGGAAACGGGAGATCTGAGCGAACACGATAATTATACCGAGTGTTTAGATGTGGGATATTGTTCAGATGAATCTTCAACCTCAAGAGAAGATTGTTTAGCAAGCCTATTTATTTCCGATCTTGGAACTTCCGAAGATTGGTCAGATATAATTGAAGACGATTCACACTCTTTCCATCAATCCAGAGACGTCTCGTTCGGAGACGATTTCTATAAAGAAAAATTTAACGACATAATTGACTCAACTTGGGCATTCGAATTTCAAGCATCTAGTTCTCCCGACTACTATTCTACTGTAGATTTCGCAATCTCTCATGCATTATCTGACGAAGGGTACTGTATTTCCTCTGAAAAAATAGATACGTTCTTCGGAGAGAAATACATAGTTTTCCTAGAAGACGACACTTATACTACTATTTCCGATT
>Ga0207989_1000141_pt1 | contig 40832 bp, 37 predicted proteins | sample ETNtaG_7_FD_185777 | JGI IMG/M metagenome (GOLD analysis project Ga0207989, IMG submission 185777) | Marine microbial and viral communities from oxygen minimum zone, Eastern Pacific Ocean - ETNP201406SV65 (SPAdes) (version 2) | ecosystem: Environmental > Aquatic > Marine > Oceanic ... | reverse complement strand
CTTCACGTCTGTTTTACTGTGACCCCCTACGAACCTTACGTGGCACTGGCAGAAAAGTTGAACGCCATGACGCCCGGTGATTTTCCCAAGAAAACATTATTGGTGAATAGTGGTGCCGAAGCGCTGGAGAATTCTGTGAAAGTAGCACGGTACTGGACCGAACGTCCCGGAGTTATTGTCTTTGAACACGCTTTTCATGGCCGAAGCCTTATGACTATGGCTCTCACATATAAGGATATGCCTTACAGGCATGGATTTGGTCCTTTCCCCGATGTGGTCCACAGGCTCCCCTATCCTTACAACAGGGGTAAGAAGGCCATGGAGGAATTTGATGCCTTGCTTGCGGAAAAGGGCGAGGAGGCCTTTGCCGCTGTTGTTATAGAGCTGGTGGCAGGGGAGGGTGGTTTTATGACTGCCGACAAAGATTATGTGGTCCACGTCCGGAAACGATGTTCAGAACACAGGATTGTGTTGGTGGCGGACGAGGTACAGACCGGTTTTGGCCGAACGGGCAAAATGTTTTCCTGTGATTGGTACGACCTTGAGCCGGACATCATGGCCATGGCTAAATCCCTCAGCGGCGGTCTTCCCATGTCAGCCATCACCGGGAAGGCGGAGATGATGGATAAAGTTCACGCTGGTGGACTGGGGGGTACATTTGGTGGTAATCCTGCTGCCTGCCGGGCCGGGCTCGCTGCCATCAGTCTATTGGAGGAATTGCAAGCGAGCGGTAGGCTTGATCAGCTGACAACAGTTATCCCAGAACGGCTCCACGCTCTGGCGGAAAAGTCTCCGTTTGTGAATGAGGCTCGAGGCATCGGTGCGATGTATTCCCTTGAACTGTGTGATGGGACACCTGAGGCGAAACCGTCCAAGGAAAGGGCGGCAGAGGTTCTTCATAATTGCCTTCAGGACGGCCTAATTATGATCCTTTCCGGTACTTACGGAAATGTTATCAGGACACTTATGCCCCTTGTTATCAGCGATGAGGAACTTGATGAAGGGATGGCCATTTTGGAGAAGAACGTCCTGGCCCTCTCATGAATTTCTTTTCTAATCCGGCTCTAACAGTTTATCTCCCACGAATTATAGCCATTGGTTTCTTTGCGTTCGCATGCGAAAAGCCAATGGAACCTGCTGATCTCGTTCTACTCAACGGAAAGATTCTGACGGTGGATGAACAGCAGCCCGAAGCCGAGGCGCTGGCCGCCCGCGGTGATACCATCGTGGCACTGGGAAGCAGCAGTGAGATTCGGCAATATGTGGGTGAAGAAACAGAGGTCATCGATCTGGAAGGGTACCTGGCCATCCCCGGTTTTATCGAAGGACACGGTCACTACTATTCCCTGGGTGCATCTCTCATGGAACTTGAACTGCGGTACACCAATAGCTGGGCTGAGATTGTCAGTCTGGTTGCTCAGGCTGCCCGGGAAGCAAGACCAGGAGAATGGATTGTAGGGAGAGGTTGGCATCAGGACAAATGGGATCGCACACCGGAACCGAATATTGAGGGGCTCCCTTTTCACCACCAACTGAGCGCTGTTAGCCCCGACAACCCTGTTTTTCTGAGTCATACCAGCGGGCACGGTGTTTTTGTGAATGCTGCAGCCATGGAAGTTGCCGGTATCACTTCTCGCAGTGTGGATCCGCCGGGTGGTGAGATTGTCCGGGATGACAAGGGTGATCCTGTAGGAATGCTCCGGGAATCAGCCGCCCAGCCGGCGCGGGATGCCCTGGCTCGGTATAAGGCGGAGAGATCAGAGGATGAGATTGAGATTGACATGAGGCAGCAGGTACGCCTGGCTGCCCAGAATGCCCTGGAGAACGGCATTACCAGTTTTCATGACATGGGTTCAACTTGGGAAGAATTGGATCTTCTCAAGGTCATGGCCGAAGAAGGGAATCTCCCTGTACGACTCTATATGGCAATCCAGGAGCCTGCTTCCGAAATGAAAAGTCGATTGGATGATTACCGTATTGTTGGTTATGGTAATAATTATCTCACCATCCGATGTATAGGAGAGAAAGTGTTGGATGGTGCGCTAGGGACCCACGGCGGTTGGCTGCTGGAACCGTACACTGATCTGCCCAGAAGCTACGGTCTGAACGTAACCCCTGTCCCTGAGATTCGACAATCTGCCGAACTTGCTATCTCGCACGACTATCAAATGGCCATACAGGGGATCGGCGACCGTGCCGCCCGGGAACTGTTCAACATCTATGAGAAACAGTTCAGAGAACACCCTGAGAAAAAAGATCTCAGGTGGCGAATCGAGCATGCACAGGTAACCCACCCCGATGATCTCCCTCGTTATGCATCTCTGGGTGTAATTCCCGGAATCCAAGGCATCTTTGCCTGCTCAGATGGACCATGGGTGACCGATAGACTTGGTGAGAGACGAACAGAAGAACGGGGCTATATCTTCCGTTCCATGGTCGAATCAGGGGCCGTGGTGATGAACGGTACTGACCCTCCCGTGGAGGAGATCGATCCTATTGCAAGCTTTCACTGCAGCATTGCCCGCCAGCTTTCTGACGGTTCCATTTTTCAACCGGAGCAGAGAATGACGAGAGAGCAGACCCTCCGCTCCTACACCATCAATAACGCTTATGCAGCCTTCGAGGAAAACTTTAAAGGATCTCTTGAACTAGGTAAATTGGCTGATGTTACCGTACTTTCAAAAGACATTATGACAGTGCCCGAGGATGAGATTCTGGAAACAGAGATTGTTTATACCATCATCGGTGGAAAGATCAAGTTTAAGAAGAGTGATTAGAAGATGGACGGGCTGACAGATCAACAAAGAAATATTATCGAGAAAAATCCCAGGCCGTATTTGATAGGGACATGAACGTTTTGTCCAAGGGTGTCAGCTAATATTTCTAATACTGAGAACTTGGAAACCATGCCGGTGGTGATGCCGGGTAAGTGCTCCGGCATGGAGAACAATATTTGTAGCGGTAATCTTGTTCAGTTTAACAATTAAAGAATTAGTGAATGGATTCCTATTCAAATAACTTTCACTGTTTATTCAGGAGGATCGAATAATGAATAAATGCACTATTCTTCCATTCTTGCTTTTATCCATTGCATTTTCCCAGTGGACAAGAGATCCCGTCGCTAATACGCTTGTCGAGTCATGGGAAGAAAACCAGTTAAATCCCAAAGTTGCTGTCAGTTCTGATGGCTCCGTCTGGGTAGAGTGGGGAGATAGAAGAGAGTATCCCGATTATGAATACCGCGTCGCACAGTTTGATTTTTTTGGAAATCGCATTAGTGATGAGGGTGGATATATAATTTCAGGCGCTCATTCTTCCAGTATGGCGGGTAATATCTATGGTTTTGAGTCAGATAAAGACTCTGGCATTTACATGCTATGGGAGCAAGTGGTAGACAGCGAAACTACAGGTATACATGATGCGTTATTCTTGCAGCAAGTGAATCCAGATCTTGACCCGGCGGATGATCATATTGTCTTTCAAGATGGTGGCGTTTTAGTATCTGATCATGACTCAGATCGCAAACATGGAAGTTTGCTGGTGATTGACCGGGACAATGTTTTTGTCGGGTTTACCAGTACCGGGGGAATTGGATATAGAGAAGGGTACGTACAAAAATTCACTGAGGGTCGGAAGGAGTTTAACTCTGCAGTGATGGTGGCTAACAGCGGCACAGGTGCCAATGATGTGCTTAATATGATGCTAGTCCAGGGGCCGGATAACAGTGCCTTTATTATTTTTGTCAATAACGTTTCCAGTACTGATACTGAGGCGCTACGAGTTAACCACATTGCCAGCGACGGTACAATCACCGGAGGCACGGGTAGTCCATCAGGGCTGGGGCTAGGTACACTGTCCAACAAAAATAACTGGGAGATGGATGCTGTTTATGATGGCGACAAGGGTGTATATATCGTTTGGCGAAATAATAGCGATGTGACTGTTTATCAGCATGTTGCCCTGGATAACAACCAGCTGGTGGCTTCCAATGCTGCTGAGCCAATCGAAATCACTTCTAACACAGCTTCTTATGTCTATCCGCGCGCGGTTGGCGACGGTGATTTTAGCAGTGGCACCCAGGGTCTTATTGTTCTTTTTTACGATTACTATGATGATACTTCATACGGTCTATACTCATCTTACATAAGTGGACCAACAGCGGCACCTTCAAACCTTTTTCAGGTTACTGGCACCAGCAGATATGACTGGCCCTCCGGCCCAAGTCTTGCCGGGAGTGAATTTCATGAAATAACAAACACCCTTTTAGAAAAAGAGGCTACAGTTGCCTGGCGGGGTTCTTCTGATGGGAATCTCTATGTAAAAAAAATCTTTGTGAATACCGACGGGAATGTAGACAGCACAACGCCTAAGGTTCTCGTTCATGACAGATCCGGTGGATCCGGTGGGGAGGCGTGGTCGTACGATACTCCGGGTTCTTATAGGTTGGCCCATGACGGAGTCGGTGGCGCTATTTTGACTTGGGAGCAGGATAGAAACATCGACAGAGCTGCGGATATCTATATCCAGCAGATTGGTAACGACGGTATGCTGGGAGCGAATAATTTCACTCTCGTTCCCAATCTCCACGGGAATTTCCGTTTCATCTGGAACAGCCATGGTGAAATGACCCATTGGGACTTAGATGAAGGTACTCCACTTGGCCCTAATGGCGAGTGGCCGGCGGAATCTGGGACCCATTATCTTTCTTATGGTGGTCTGTTGGTCATGGGATATGACGGTGATGACCTGTTGCTGGGTGGCATAGGTGGAGATGAAGAGAGTTGGATTCCAAACTCCTGGGGCATTAGTTCTCATGTTGAAGAAGGCTTTGAATTTGTGTCCAGATACATGATTGATCAAATCACTGGTCTGAGTGCAAAAGAAATCATTGTTACCAAGGATGGCGAGGATATGGTCTTGATTGGAACGAGCCTCAGTCACGATGGTCCTGATCCTTTAACGTTCGTCAGGGCCGGTTATGCCCTTGATTGGGACGTTTCTTATTCTGAGGATGTTGATTCTCCCGCTGAAGATGATCTTTCAGGTTCGGTGAGCTTTGATCTGGTAGATCCGATCAATGCCAACACCATTCCTGTGAAGGTAAGCTACATGTATGATGCTGACGGGGATGACGGTTCTTCGCCCGGTTATGTAGGTTCAGCTACCATTTTCGCAAATGAGATAGGTGCTGGTACGCACCTCTCATTTGACATGGATGAAGAAGACATTGAAGATGAAGTGTTGTTCGTTGAACGGCTTCAGTCAGAAACTGATTCTCCCAATGAGATAGCTCCATCCAATTATGGTGTAATACAGGTATCTGGGGCTGTAGAACTTGATCCTGGGGACGAAATGAATTTTATTACTGTTTTGATGGCTACTGACTCTCCCGATGGTTTCCAGTCCATGTTGCAAAGTTCGCTGACCTATGTGGTGCTTGCCGGTATGGATGAATTCACTGCTGCAGTACATGAGCCGGTTCTATTGCCGGAAGAGTACGCTCTTCACCAGAACTACCCCAACCCCTTCAATCCCGTGACCACTATCAGATATGACCTCCCTCAATTCTCGCAAGTGGAATTGACGATTATAGATTTGTTGGGGCGGAAAGTGAAGACGCTGGTGAATATGAAACAACAACCTGGAGTCAAAACTGTCATGTGGGATGGAACGGATGAGGCGGGAAGACAGGTGAGTGCTGGGATATATCTATATCAGATCAAAGCTGGGGAGCTTGAAAATACCAAAAAGATGGTGCTGTTGAAATAACCCCCATTAAATTATTTCACATGATTCACCAACAGCCTGTGAGTTCATTCGATTAGCTAGCTTCCTTGCTTCTTATTTTCAGGTACTTTACGGTTAAATTTTGACCGTGATGACCGCTGAAAAGCCAGTCAGCATCAAATTTCCCTCGCTGTCATACGACATTCTTCCATTTGACAAACACAAAGAATAATCACAAATATAATAATTGGATAAAATTGAACAGTAGCAATTACAGACAAGGAAAAGACAATGCCTAATCGAGAAAAATCCCAGGCCGTATTTGACAGGGCCATGAACGTTTTGTCCAAGGGTGTCAGCTCAAATTTCCGCTACTGGGATCCTGATTCCACCCCGGTAGTAAAGCGGGGAAAAGGTGCCAAAGTGTGGGACGCCGATGACAATGAATATATCGATTACCGGCTGGGATGGGGTCCCATAATCCTGGGTCACGCTGATGACAGGGTGAATGAAGCTGTTGCCAAAGCCGTTGAGAACGGTACCACTTTCGCCGCTACCACAGAGCTGGAGGTGGAGGTGGCGGAAAAGCTGGTACAGATGATACCCGGTATGGAGATGCTTCGGTTTACCAACACAGGCACGGAAGCCACCATGCACGCCCTTCGGGTTGCCCGGGGTGTGACTGGGAGGGAAAAATTCATCAAGCTGGAAGGGCAGTATCACGGTGCCCACGATTATGTACTTTTTAGCACTGCCAGTTCACCTTTAGATAAAATGGGCGAGAGGAGTTCACCCGTTCCGGCGCAGATAGGTTCCGGCATTCCCGCCAAGATCAAAGAGTACCTCCATCTGTTACCCTTCAATGATTTTGAGGCGGCGGAAGAAACTGTGAAGAATCATCATGAGGAAATCGCTGCCATGATGATTGAGCCGTGTCTCGGCAATATTTCCGGTCTGGAACCGGTAGAAGGGTACTTGGCCCAACTCCGGAAACTTTGCGATGATCACGGTATAGTCCTCATCTTTGATGAAGTGAAGACAGGTTTTCGCCTGGCCAACGGCGGCGCCAGAGAAGCCTACGGTGTAATCCCTGATATTTCCACTTACGCCAAGAGCCTTGGTAATGGCTATCCCGTGGCTGCTTTCGGTGGAAAAAAGGAGATCATGGATAGGATCGGCGGAGGAGAGATAGCTCACGCCGGTACTTTCGGTGCCAACGGTTCCAGCATGGCGGCAGCAAAAGCAGTGCTGGAAATTCTGGAGTCATCGCCTGTTCTTGATGATATGGCCAAACGGGGCGAGGTGCTTAAGTCGGGCATGAACAAAGTTCTCACTGATGTGGGTATTCCCCATCAGATGACAGGGCATCCCAATATGCAAGGTTTCCTTATCACGGAGACGCCGGCCAGTGAAGTCCGGGACCTGGCCAATCATGATGATAATTTTTACAATGCTATTATGGCCTACCTTTACGAAAATGGGGTCTGGGCAGAAATGGATGCCCGGGAACCGTGGTTTCTTTGCGAAGCACATACAGATGAGCTGATCAGCGAAACGTTGAACAAGTTCGAGGATGCTGTAATAGCCGTCAAGAACTGAACCTGTGAACATAACCCCCCTCTGGACGGACCAATACCCAAGGCCCGACGATTTACCGATCTCTTCCGACCTGCCATCTGAAGTAGATGTGGCAGTTGTGGGAAGTGGCTATACGGGACTCAATGCTGCCAGGGTGCTGGCGAAGTCAGAGGCGACTGTGGCAGTTTTTGAAAGGAACACTATGGGATGGGGTGCCAGTTCACGGAACGGTGGTATGGCAACACCCGGCCTGAAACAGGGCATTTCCACAATCTACAAGAAATACGGTGCTGAAAAAGGGATGGAGTTCTGGAAAGCGTCTGTGGATGCCATAGACCTTATTGAAAATATCGTCAATGAGTACAATATAGACTGTGACTGGGCCCGGGTGGGTCATGTGGCTCTAGCCTCCAAGAAGTCTCACGTCGCTGAATTAGAAAGTTATGCTAACTGGGTGGGGAAGGAGTTCGGCCACAAAAAGCGAATCATTCCCCGTGATCAAATAAAAGATGAGATTGGATCGGAATACTATTACGGTGCCATCTCGGATGCGACCAGTGGCGGCATCCATCCGGCGAAGTATGTTTTCGGCTTGGTGCGAGCCGTGGGGAACCTGGGCGTTTCATTGTTTGAAAATACAAATGTGGAATCTATTGAAAATAAAGTGACTGATTTTCACATTGTCACCTCTCGGGGAGACTTGAAAGCGAAAGAGGTGGTGATGGCCACCAACGGCTATACCGACAGCACATTGCCGGGACTGAAACCAAAGGTGATCCCTGTAGGGAGCTACATAATTGTGACGGAACCCCTTTCGAAAGAATTGCAGGATGAACTGAGCCCTAAACAGAGGATGTATTATGACTCCAAATGGTTTATCAATTATTTCAGGCTGACGCCTGATGGACGTATGCTGTGGGGCGGACGTAACGATTTGAGTGTTGATCTGGATTTAGAAGAAAGTTCAACAATCTTAGGTAGGGAAATGCGAACTGCTTTTCCTCAGCTGGAAGGTGTCCCTATAACTCACTCCTGGTCCGGTCAGTTGGGAGTCACGTTTGATCTTATGCCTCATATAGGGAAAGTGAATGGTGTCTGGTACGGAAACGGCTATTCGGGCCACGGCCTTTCCATTGCGACTTACCTTGGTACGGAACTGGGTCTCCTCATTTCAGGTCAGAAGGAACGAAGTCCTTTCCAGGAAATCAGTCACCAGACAATGTTCTTCTACCGGAACAAGCCGTGGTTTCTTCCTATGGCAAGCCGTTATTACCGTTTGCTGGACTGGTTACCATAAAAGTTTCATCCGCTTTCCCTTGAGAAAGAAGCGGTGAGTTAATAAGTTCAACGATCTCAGTTTTTGAATTCAAACACAAGGTTCTTATACAATGAGTAAAAAGAATGGTAAAGCTTTGAAATCCCTGGCAACGGCGGACAGGGACGCTATCCTGAAAAATGCCACTTCCAAAGTGCGGGACTACGTCTCCCTTCTGGAAGAACAGATCGAACAATTGAGCGCAATCGGGCTCGCCCTCTCGAAAGAGAAAGATATGCCCATACTGCTTGAAATGATCCTCGAAGAGGCAAAACGGATCACCAACTGTGACGGCCGCACACTCTATATGATGGAGGACGATGAGCAGCTGAAATTTGAGATTGTACGGACAGACTCCCTCAATTTCCACATGGGCGGTACCAGCGGTGAGGAGATCCCTTTCTATCCTGTAAAGCTCTACCTGGAAGACGGCAAGCCGAACCACAGTATGATCGCCGCCTACGCCGGCCTGACAGGGGAGACCATCAACATTCCCGATGCCTACAAAGCGGAAGGGTTTGACTTTTCCGGTACCAAAATGTTTGATGAAAAAACGGGTTACCGCTCAACATCATTCCTCACGGTGCCGCTGAAAAATCATCTGGACGAGATCATCGGCGTTATCCAGCTGTTGAACGCCCAGGATCCGGGGACGGGAAAAGTGATCCCGTTCTCCGAAGATGCACAAAAGCTGGTGGAATCGCTATGCAGCCAGGCGGCAGTGGCCATAACCAACAAGCAGCTTATCGATCAGCTGGAAGAGCTGTTTGAATCGTTTATCAAGCTTATAGCCACTGCCATTGATAAAAAATCGCCCTACACCGGTGGTCACTGTATCCGAGTACCCACTCTAACTATGATGCTGGCTGATGCCGTAGAAAAAGTCGAGTACGGTCCTTACAAGGATTTCAGTATGACGGAGGAAGAGCGGTATGAGCTCTACATCGCCGGGTGGCTTCACGATTGCGGAAAAGTAGCAACGCCTACCCACGTTGTGGACAAAGGGACAAAGCTGGAAACTATCTTCGACCGGATCGATACCATCGATACCCGTTTCGAGGTGCTGAAGAGAGATGCCAAGATTGACTATCTTCAGAAACTGATGAACCAGAAATCCCCCAGAAACGGCGAGGCAAAACAGCTAGAACGGGAATACAAGGCGAAACTTCGCAAGATCAGGAAAGATCAGAAGTTCATCCAGGAGTGCAATATAGGCGGTGAATACATGGCGAAACCCCTCCAGGAAAGGGTCATCGGCATCAGTAAATACCCCTACAGGCAAGATGGAAAGAAACAGTCGTTTCTCTCCCATGAAGACGTTCGGAACCTCAACATTCCCAAAGGGACACTGCTTCCTGAAGAACGACAGATTATCAATGACCACATTGTCATCACTATCGACATGCTGAACCAGCTCCCGTATCCGAAACATCTGAAAAACGTGCCGGAGTTTGCCGGCGGCCACCATGAGAAGCTGGACGGGACAGGTTATCCCCAGGGATTGGCACATGACGATATGTCTCCGCAGGCGAAGATTATGGCCATTGCCGATGTGTATGAGGCACTTACCGCTGCCGACCGCCCATACAAGGATGGTAAAAAGATATCCATGGCAATGCGGATTATGGGATTCATGCGGGATGACTACCATATTGATCCGGACCTCTTCGAAATTTTTGTTAAGGAGGGTGTCTACCAGAAGTATGCCGAGGAACATGTCAAACCCACTCAGATTGATGAGGTCCAACAGGAAGCACTTCTCGGATGAAGAAAAAGTACCTTAAATCCCTGGACCGGTCCGGGCTTAAAGAGTACCTTTTCGATGAATTCGAAAAGGTTTTGCCCGATGAGGAGTACGGCATTTTTGTCATTACAATTCTCAACAAAATTCGTACCGATTACATCATTGAGAGATTGCTGGATGTGGTGGAAGGGTCACACAACAGGTCCAACGGACACGTTCTCAAATCGTAAGGAAAGTCAGGACTTAGCTGACAATTCTCATGGGTGCTGAACCACTACTTTTTCTAGTTATCGTTACCGGGGCGCTTGTCCTGTTCGCCTGGGAACTGTTCCCTATGGACGTCACCGCCCTCGCGCTCCTTTCTATTCTTCTCCTGACGGGTTTTCTAACACTAGATGAAGCTGTATCAGGCTTTAGCAACAAAGCGGTGCTTACCGTTGGTCTCATGTTTATTCTCAGTGCTGCCCTGGTGAAAACAGGCTTTGTGGAAGTTTTGGCGGAGCGCCTCAGCAGCTTCGGCCAACGGGGCTGGCTTGCTATCGGGCTGTTCCTCGTTGCCACCAGTTTAATCTCCGGACTCATCAACAATACAGCTGCCGTAGCCATTTTCATTCCGTTGGCCATACATTTGGGTAAGCGGTTTCAAATTTCGCCCTCTAAGATTCTCATGCCCTTATCTTTTGCCGGTATTTACGGCGGCATGCTCACCCTCATCGGCACCTCCACGAACTTGCTGGTGAGCTCCATGGTGGAAAAGCAGGGGTATGCACCGCTGGGAATGTTTGAATTCTTCAGCATGGGTTTTGTGTTTCTTGTTGTCGGCACAGTCTATAATGTATTCCTGGTGCCTAGGATTCTCCCTTCACGGGCTGGTATATCAAGCCTCACTGGCAAGTACCATCTTTCAGCTTATCTTACGGAATTCGAAATTGGTGAAGGTTCACCCCTCATCGGTTCAACCTGTCTGCAAAGGGGTGTCAACCGGAACTATGACATTACGGTCTTATCCATCATCAGGGCTGACCGTCACATTGAGACCGATCTGAGGAACCAGGAACTGAGAGAGGGGGATGTACTCATGGCCCGGGGTACACTTGAAAAATTTGCCCAGTTTCGTGAAGAAGAAAAAGTACTCATGCTGACAGATATAAAAATGAACCAGAACGAACTGACCAGTGGTGACAGTACCATCGTTGAAGGACTCGTTACACAAAATTCCAGTCTTATCGGAAACGCGCTGAAAGACATCAACTTCCGGAATAAATTCGGTTCCTTTGTTCTTGCGATCCGGCGGGAGGGAAGAACTTTGCGGGAAAAGATCGCCCGTATCAAACTCCAGTTTGCTGACACACTATTGATTTTTGTACCGAAATCCAGTTTTGCTTCTCTTATAAACAACCCCGATCTGGCCATTCTTCAGGAACACGATATTAGTCTCCATAAGGTGCGATTTTGGTGGTTGGCAATTGCTATTATTCCCCTCATTATGCTTTTTGCTGCTACTGGGATTGTAGATATTCTCCAGGCCGCCCTTATAGGAACAGTGATTCTCTTTCTGGTAGGTGCCATTACCCCGCAAGAAGCTTATCATTCAGTAAACTGGTCCGTCATTGTTATGATAGCTGCTTTCATCCCTGTTGGAATTGCCATGGAAAGGTCTGGTGCTGCTCACATTCTCGGTTCATCCATTATTACTTTTTCCGATATGTTTCATCCGGAATTAGCTCCTCGGGCTGCCATGTCTTTACTCTTTTTTGTAGCAGCGTTTATCACCTCCATTATGTCAAATAATACAGCAGCAATTGCCCTTGTTCCTGTCGCCTTTTCTATTGCTAGTCAAATGGGTGTAGATGTGAAACCGTTCATTTTTGCGGTGGCTTTTGGTGCGTCTACATCCTTTGCCACACCTATGGGTTACAAAACAAACCTCATGGTTTACGGTCCCGGTCAGTACCGGTTTTCAGATTTTGTGAAAGTGGGAACACCCCTTAATATTGTTTTTTGGTTGTTAGCCACGTTTCTTATTCCCGTCTTTTGGCCTTTCTGAACATTTCTTAACTTTATTACCACAAGGGATCAGATTGGCCAAACTTTCACCATCCTTACTTTCCGCTGATTTTTCCAACCTCTCTCTTGCACTGGATCAGTGCAAGGAAGGGGGCACCTCAATGGTCCACATCGATGTAATGGACGGACACTTTGCCCCCAACATAACCATGGGACCTGTGGTGGTTCAGGGGGTTCGGCGAGCCACAGATCAGATTCTGGACGTGCATCTCATGATCGAAAACCCGGATCGCTACATCACTGATTTTGCCAAAGCCGGTTCAGACATAATCACCGTTCATATTGAAACATGTCCAAAAGTGCGGGAAGTTTTTCAGCAGATTCGGGACGAAGGGGCCAGGCCGGGCATTACACTCCGGCCCAGCACCGATCTTGAAACGATAGAGGATACACTGGAAGATGTGGATCTGGTGCTGGTGATGTCGGTTGAGCCCGGTTTCAGCGGTCAGACATTTATCCCTGGAATGATGGACCGCATTGCCAAGGTTCGTGAATGGGTTGATAAGATGGAGAATGGCCGCCCCGAAATTTCTGTGGATGGTGATGTAAAGCTCCAAAACGCCAGAGAGGTGACCAATGCTGGTGCCGATATTGTTGTTTCAGGTTCTGGTGTGTTTGGCACTGATGATCCCGTTACCACCATGAAGGAGTTTGCAGCCATTGACGGATAAGAATATGAAAATACATTTAGCAACAGACCACGCCGGCCTTGAACTGAAAAATGCCATAGGAAAATATCTTACTGAAAAAGGTTATGACGTTACTGACCACGGCGCTCATGAATATGATGCCGAAGACGACTATCCCGATTTCATTTTTCCGTGCGCTGAAGCAGTGGCTACTGACCCGGAGAGTCGGGGCATTATATTAGGCGGCTCGGGTCAGGGTGAAGCTATGGCGGCCAACCGTGTGAAAGGCGTTCGGGCGGCTGTCTATTACGGTTCGAAAAAGGAAATCCCCAGGCTTTCCCGGGAACACAACGATGCGAATATTCTCTCCCTTGGAGCTCGGTATATATCAGAAGAAGAGATCTATGATATTATTGACCAGTGGCTGGCGGAACCATTCTCCGGCGGTCGCCACCAGCGAAGGATAGATAAGCTGGATCATGAAAAAAGGTGACATGCTTGTAGAAGCTTGAGTTTTATTAATTATTATTTTTCGATGGGCTCAGAATAACTTATCCTGTTTATCAGGGAACTTATCCAGCAGGTATTCTGCCAAAGCAGTAATGGTCAGGCTGGGGTTTACACCCAGGTTTGCGGGCACAGTTGAACCGTCCACAACATATAAGTTATCATAACCGTGAATCTTACCATTATAATCGATAACACCTTTTTCCGGTGTATCGGACATTATGCAGCCCCCAAGGATATGGGCAGTTGAAGAAGTATTAAACAGTACTTCAGGTAAGCAACTACCCGGTTTTCCGTTGATCTTTTCTGCCATTCGTTGTGCAAACTCGTTGGCAATTGGTATGTAAGAGGGGATTTTTTTGTCAGTATGCCTGTTAGAATTCATTGACCGGCCGCCCAGTCGCCACCAGCGGCGTTTATACTCCAGATTCAGGTAACTGTCGATTTTTTGCATAACCAGCAGGATTGTACTGCGCTGTGCCCATCCAAACGGTATAAGGAATCGAAGAAAGGTGAAGGGATGGCGGATGATATTTCCCAGAAAACGGAGCGGGCGCGGCCACGGTTTTCCCCCGCCAACCAGGAGGGTCGTCAGGAGAGCCATTGCATCGTGTCCCTTGCCGTAACGGCAGGTTTCAATATGCGTATTTTCGTCGGGATAGATCCCGGATGTAATAGCGATTCCCTTGGAATAGTCGATCTCTTTCGTATTCGCGAATGTACCCAGAAGCGCTTCGCTGTTAGTCCGGGTGACATTACCCAGCCGGGATGAGATATGAGGCAATGAACCATTCGCTTTACATTTATGTAGTAGTTTTACGGTACCCATAACACCACCGGAGAAGAATACTCCTCCGGCTGTAAAATTCTCTCTTTTTCCGAAAAAACCACTAACCTGCCTGGTTTTTATTGTGTAATCGTCGCCGGCGGTTGGACGTACGTCAACAACCTGCCGGTTGGGGAAGATCTCTACACCCAATTGCTCAGCCAGGTACAGGTAATTCAAATCCAATGTATTCTTGGCAGCATAACGACAACCGGTCATGCAACCTCCGCAGGAAGTGCATCCGGTACGGTCGGGACCTTTGCCATCGAAATAAGGGTCTGGTACGGTGACATTAGGCTCACCGTAATAGATACCTACATCATTTATATGGAATGTGTCCCCTTTGCCAATATCCGCGGCACATTCTTTCAGGAACTCATCAGCAGCGGTTATTTTCTGTGCTGGAGTAGCACCTAGCATACGGCGGGCTTTCTGATAGTAAGGAATTATGGTTGTCCGCCAGTCTGCCTGGCCCCAGGCTGGGTCATCCAGTACATCCTCAGAAGGAATCAACAGCTGATTGGCATAAACCAGACTCCCGCCGCCTACACCGGCACCGTAAAAAATGAAAACATCCTTGAGCAAGGTGAGAGCCTGAATACCGTAGAGTCCCATTTGCGGAAACCAGAGATATTTTCGCAGATTCCAGTTACGTTTAGGGAAATCCTTGGGTCGATAGCGCTTACCCTGTTCAATAACTGCCACCTGATAACCCTTTTCAGCTAACCTTAAGGCAGATACGGAACCACCGAATCCGGAGCCGATTATTATGTAGTCGTACTTTCTGTTCATACGAGAGAATCTACCGACAATTACTGGTTCAACTTAGATCTGTCAACAGTTTAAAGCGGTCTACTCCTCTTTGCATCTTGATGCCTGGAAACAGAGGCTGTCCCCGTTAGCTGGGATGTGCCCCGTCTTGTCCAAAATGCCGTCCAGTTTCAGGTTGCCGATGGTGGGGCCATCTTTGGTCACGGTTACCATCGTAACGTGATCAAAGGACATTACATTGCCGGCATTCTGACTACCCCCTGTTGTCCCCAGCATGATGTAGTCCCGTCCGTTCTTTATCGTGTGTGAATAACTGTGGAAATGACCGTTGAACAGGGTATAGGGACGATTGGAAAGTGCCGATTCGATTGTGGCAAATTCGGGGTCATTTCCCTTAAGCCAGACGGGTTTATGCATGAACAGAAATGTCCAATCTACATTTGGGTGCTCGGCAATAACTTTAAGGAAAAAGTCGGACTGTTCTTTTCCCATCTCACCGGTAGCTCTTTCAGGCATTTTCATGTATTTCATTTCCTTTACTTGTTCCGGTTCCATGCTGTCGCGCAATTCCAGATATTCGGCGCGGGCTTCATAAATCTCCTGCATCCGCTCATCAGAATAGTCTTCGCTGTCCAGGGCAAGGAACAGGACATTTTTGTAGATAAAGTGATAATACCGGGCACCGTACCGCTCCATCCAGACATCTCGCATGGTCAGGTTTGTCAGATCGTGATTGCCACCTACTTTAAAAACGGGAGCGACGGCTCGGGAGGCCCTTACATCGAAGGATTCCCATTCCTGTCGTAATGTTTCCCTGTTTTCAGTTCCCCCATCGATGAGGTCTCCTACACTGAGGATCAGTTCAGGACGCAAAAGAGAAAGCTGTGCCACCGCAACTTCGAACACCTTCTCACGCTCACCACTGTTCAGATCTGAAAATATGGCAAAAGTGAACTTATCCCCCGCATTGTCAAACCGATTATGCGTCCACGGTGTTGATTTTTCATTTAAATTGTGCTGGAAAGCGGTTGGGATCGTTCCTGAGCATCCCATAAGCAACAGCAGCGCAGCTGCAAATATTGTCTTGCGAAATACAATAGTCCTGGTATTCATAAACCGTATCTCCTATTTGAAGTCAATCACCACGGCAAAAAGCTTTTTCAGATATTCAGCTGAATCAATTTGATGCGCCCGGATTCGCCGCTCTTGATGGAGACCTGGGACTTTGTCACTTTAAACTGTTTGGCGATCAGCTCAATCACGGCTCTGTTGGCCTTGCCGTCTTTGGGCGGTGCTTTCACTTCCGCAATCCAGGTGCCATCCTGGAACTGTCTTAGACTGTTCTCCCGAGCGTTAGGTTTTACCTTCACCAGAAGTTTTTTCACCTCACTCATTTCTCAGCAGTTTTTCAGCGGTGTCTAAATCTTCCGGAGCATTCATATTGAAAAATTGTTTTTCAGGCATAGACACCTTATTGCATTCTACGGTTTCGACAAATTGATAAAGGCTGAGTTGGCCATTCGAAATGAAAGCTTCAACGGTATCAGCAAGTCTACGGTGATAAAAGGCGCAGGTTACTTGAAGGTGGGCATCAGACTCGGGAACTATGATATCTTTTTCACTGTCCCGGTTCTCCCAGATTTTTTCAAGCAAGCCGGCCGTCATCAGAGGTAAATCGCAAGAGAGCAGTAGGTTCCAATCGTGAGTGCTGTTTTTCAAAAGGGTGTAGAGTCCGATAATGGGGGCCTGACCTTCAAGCTCATCTTTCAGGAACAGCTTTCCCAAATCATCCGGCTGTTCTTTGCCGATGACGATTTTCTTTTCAAAGCGGTTACACGCCTCCCAAAGCCGGTCAAGGACGGTTATACCGCTCATGATAACTTTCCATTTGGGCGAACCAAACCGGCCACTCTGGCCTCCGATCAAAATACCTGCTGTGGCGGGGATGGAGTGAGACATTTCTTCAATAGGAAAAATACGAAAACGAATTATCGATCCCTTGAAATCATTACTGCTTGATTTTATATAAGAAAATTACTATATATTGGACATCGCATGGAAAAAATTGGGGGCTCCAATTATGAATAATGCACTTTCTGTAGAATTTTTGCAGCAAGCTTCAGATGTAATCAAGGTGCTCGGGCATCCTCAGCGTCTGAAGATTATTGAGTATCTAGAAAAGGGAGAAAAGTCCGTCAGTCAGATTCAGGAACATCTTTCCGTCTCTCAGCCCCTTGCATCTCAGTATTTACGCCACATGCACAGTCGTGGCATCGTCAAGTACAGGCGGGAAGGTACCACCTACTTTTATTCCATCGCTTCTGAATTCATTCATAAAATTCTGGATTGTGTTTCCGAATGCCAGCAGAAAGTTGAATCGGGCGAATGGGAACTGGCAATGTTTGGTACTGAGTAAAAAGGAGAAACAGGTATGACTGATTACCAAGAAAATTCACTACTGGACTGTTCCGGGATGAACTGTCCACTACCGATATTGAAGACGAAGAAGGCCATAGACGGCATGAACAGCGGCGAAATCTTGAAGATGATATCCACCGATCCGGGATCGATCAATGACGTAAACGCATTTACCAAGCGCACGGGGCACGAACTCATTGAGTCCATCGCTGAAGATGGCGATTACACTTTCTTTATTCGAAAATCATAAGATTACCTGAAATCTGATTACCAAGTAGGAGGTAACCATGAGTGAAACGAATGGACAACCAAAAAGAATGGCACTGATTGCATCCAAGGGGACGCTGGACTGGGCATATCCGCCTTTTATCCTCGCTTCCACTGCGGCGGCTATGGAGATGGAGGTAGGGATATTCTTTACCTTTTACGGCCTGACGCTGCTGAAGAAGAATATCGAGGCAAAAGTAGCGCCACATACAAATCCGGCCATGCCCATGAAGATGCCGTTTGGACCACAGGGGTTTCAGAATTTCGAATGGCCTATGCCGAACCTGCTGATGGGCAACATGCCCGGTTTCGAGACTGTAGCCACGTCATTGATGAAGAAGACGTTCAAGAACAAGGGTGTGGCCACCATCGAGGAGTTGCGTGACATCTGTCTGGAATCGGATGTAAAGATGATAGGGTGTTCGATGACCATGGATGTATTCGGTTTCACCAGGGATGACTTTATTGAAGGTATCGATGTTGGCGGGGCGGCTACGTTCTTAGAGTTTGCTGCTGGCGCTGATATCCAGCTCTTTATCTAATACAGGGGAGAACATATGAAAGCACGCCTATTGGATATGGGACAGGTTTCTGTCCTTCGGTCACAGAGTATCTATCACGGCCTAACAGCCGCCATCAAACCTAATGACGATCCCATTATCACCATGATGACGCCAAAGGATACTTACGTCTCAGTTGGACATTCACAGGAGACTGAAAAGGAGGTAGACCTTGAGTATTGTACTCAAGAGAAAATACCAGTCATAAGACGTCACGTAGGTGGCGGCGCCGTCCTGCTTGATAGTAATCAGCTCTTTTTCCATGTGATACTACCGGTTGCCCGTAGTGAACAGTTTGGCCTGCCGAGGAAGCTCGTAAACAAATTTGCTTATCTCGCCCGTCCGCCTATTCATGCGTACCATAAGCTTGGCATCAATGCCGCCTTTCGTCCCGTTAACGATATCCATGTGGAAGGGAAAAAAATTGGCGGAACAGGTACTGGTGAGATCGAGGACGGCCTCGTCTTTGCAGGTAGCATGATGATGGATTTTAATCATGCACTTATGGCGAAAGTCCTGAAAGTTCCCGATGAGAAGATGAGGGACAAGATTCACGAAACTCTCGAGGCGTATATCACTACCATCAAACGAGAATTGAGTAAAAGCCTTCCTGTAGCTGAAGTGGCCGAGGCGCTCGTCCAGTCCTTCGAGGAAGTGTACGGGATTGAGCTCATCCCCAGCGTTATCCAGGAACGAGAATTGAAGGAAGTTGAAAAGTTTGATGAGCACCTCAGTGAGGATGATTGGCTTCACAAAGTGCAGTTGGGAGAGAAGGAACACAGGGACATAAAGATTTCATCAAACGTTCGCATTCTGGGTGCTGCGCACAAGGCGCCCGGGGGAATGATCAAAGCGACAGTGAGAGTCGTTGATGAAAGTATTGATGATCTTATCATTACTGGCGATTTTGCTTTCTCACCTCCAGATGGACTCGAGAAGTTGAGCGATAAGTTCCGTGGCGCGAATCTTGATATGGAAGAACTCAAGACGAGAATATCATCTGCATATGAGGAAGAAACCGTCGATTTCGCCGGTGTTGAGATTGGCGATTTTGAACAAGTGTTTGCGCAATTAATAGCATAAAGGAAAACAGTGATGGATGACGAAGGAAAAGTAACGATCTTTGTAACTACGGGACCGGATACTCCCCAAAGATGCGCGACGCCATTTTATATGGCCAGTGTTGCCGCCGCCATGGACAGCGAAACGGAGATGATCTTTCAGATCGATGGTGTATTGCTCATGAAGAAAGGTGAAGCGGATGAACTTTACGCCAAAGAAGGTGGTAAGAAAATTATTGACTTCATCTGCGAGGCGAAAGAGGCTGATGTGGAGATGCGCGTCTGCTCAGCCGCCCTTCAGTTGCATGATATGACGGAAGACGATCTCATCGAAGAGTGTGACGGCGTGGTGGGGGCCGCCTACATGACCGACGTGGGGATGGAGAGCGATCTGGTTTTAACCTATTGAACGGGAGAAGAACTGATGTCTGAAGTGAAGAATTGCATGCTACCCACTGATCTGCTCTATCATGTTGAGAACAACGTATGGATCCGCCCTCACGATGACGGCACGCTTGATCTCGGTTTGACCGATATCGCCCAGACCATGGCTGGTTCCATCATCCACTGCCGCCCGAAAAAGGCAGGTAAAGTTGTTAAAAAAGGGAGAAGTGTCGCCATTGTGGAGAGTGGTAAGTGGGTCGGTCCTGTGAGGTCACCTTTCACTGGAGAGATCATAGATGCAAATACAGCAGTGGAGAGTGATGCTGCGATTCTAAACAAGAGTCCTTATAAGGAAGGGTGGATCGTCAAGCTGAATCCCTCCAACTTTGATGAAGACAGTGCTGAACTGGTTTCGGGTGATGAAGCCGTGTCGAAGTTCGAAGAATATATGAATGAGAAGGACCTTACCGAATGTATTCATTGCGAGGGGTTTGAAGGACAAGAACTGGAATGAGGTTTGTGCATAAGTGCAGAATCTTTCATTAATCCACTACTTCATTGTTCCAGTATTCCATCTTGGTATTGAGAAAATGACGTTGCGGATTTTTTCTCACCTTGCCTGGAAGAAACCTATTAATAAATGAGAGAAGCAAACCATTAGGGTTTCGTATGTCGATTTATAAAGATGCAAAATACATGGATGTTCCTTATGAAGAAAAGCTGAAGCTTTTCCAGGAAGTAAAGGATGACATGCGTTATGGTCAAAATTTGTATGGCTGCTACGAATGTGGTATTTGTGTAGCGGCCTGTCCATCCGCCCGGTTTTACGATTTTAGTCCCCGTGTTTTTGCTCAGATCATGGCACGGGAAGATGTGGATACTTTCTACGAATTACTGAATGATAATGTGTGGGATTGTTCTCAATGCTATTCCTGTACGTGCTGCCCGCGGCAGAACAGCCCCGGCGGCATTGTTCTCATGATGCGGGATGCGGCCGTTCGCGCAGGATTGCAGTCGGCAAAGGATGCTTTGCGGGCATACAGCCGCATCATTTATAAAATCATGTCCACCGGAACGCAGGTGACTCCGGACATGCTTCAACCGGACTTCTTCCCGGATTGGGGAACGGATGTAAAAGAGGTTGCAGAAAATTTGGATGTTTGGCGACGGGCCATTCCTCCCGAAACACTGCATACCACCGAACTGGCTTGGGATGTTAGTGAGAAGACAAGGCTGGAGCTCTACATGATCTGGAAACTTACCGGCAATCTTGAGCTCATCGAGAACTTAGATGAAGGGATCTTCATGATCCTAGAGGAAGTGATGGAAGAAATGCTTGATGAGCACGGTTATGACATTGACGATTTTGAAAACATTTTGGAAGAGTAAATAGGAAACTATATGGAACAGGCACCTGCAGTGCATACAAAATCAAAAACCCCCATGCGGGAGTTTGTTCGCAAAGGGAAACCGCCGACAGAAGATTATCGTGAAAAATTATTTGAACTGGAAGCCAAGGGCGAATTAGAAGTTCATCGTGTACCTGACCCCATAATGGAAGTGGGGACTAAATATGGGCGCACGAAAAAAATTCCGTTAGAACATACCTGGCACCATAAGTCCTGTGGTCAGTGTGGACACATCCCCGGATATTCTACATCTATTTTCTGGCTGCATCGGCAATTCGGTCTGGATTATTACGACCCCAAAGATCAGTCATCATGCACGGGGTGGAATTATTATGCATCATCCACATCTAATGCTGCGGCCCAGGCCGCGGTGGCTGCCCGAAATTTTGCCCAGGCCAAGTTGGACGGATATTATCCACTGATTCATTGCGGTACCAGCTTCGGCCATTACAAGGAAACGCGGGAAGAAATTATTCACCATCCTGAATTACGGGATCAGGTCCGGCGTATTATGGACCGATTAAAAATGCCCTTCGTCTTTCCTGAAGAAATTGTTCATTATTCAGAATGGGTCCATGCCATGCGCCATCGCATTGCTGAAAGACAAGTTTTGAACTTCAGTGATATTACAGTGACGGTTCACCCCGCCTGTCACTACCATAAACTGGTGGTGGAAGATGCCATCTATGACCGCGAATTATATGATGGACAACGTACAGCAATTGTCACAGGACTGGTAGAAGCTTTGGGAGCAAAAGCAGCCGATTATTCCACCTGGCATGACTGCTGTGGGTTCGGATTCCGGCACATTTTAGTGAGCCGGGACTTCTCCCGGTCTTTTGCCACCATCAGAAAAATTGAACGGATGAAAGAAGAAGCTGATCCGGATGTCACTATTACTCATGATACTGGATGTGTAACCACATTGGATAAGAGTCAATTTGCTGTTCAAGCGCATGGTCGCAATGTGGGTATCCCCGTAATGGCAGATTCACAATTTGCAGCCTTATCCATGGGAGCTCATCCGTATAATGTATGCCAATTGCATTGGCATGGTGTAGATAGTAAACCTTTGCTTGAGAAGATGGGCATTGACCATGCCAAAGCATGGAGAGAATTTGAAGCTATTGCCGAACGAATCGAAAGTGGCGAACTTGATTTTATGACATGGGAGGACGCTGATGCCTGATAAACCTGTTTTAGTAATTGGTGGCGGACCCGCAGGACTGGAAGCAGCAAGAGGTATTTCTGATCTTGGTTACGATGCTATTATAGTTGATAGTGCTGATGTTCTGGGAGGATCCCCCATCTCAGCCGATTATGCCGCTATTACCCCTGACATGCGGAACACTGAAGAAGCAATGAATGAGATGATTGCCGCTATTTCTGATAATTCTCAAGTGGACATCAGGCTCGGCACTACTGTTACCGCCGCAGAAGGCGAAGCTCCGGAACTGAAGGTAACTTTGCAGAACGGTTCTGGCAGTGAGGTGGTTGAAGTGGGCAGTGCAATCGTTGCTACTGGATTTCAGCATTTTGATCCCGGTCGGGAAACGCAGATGTACGGCTATTATGAATTTGATGACGTCATGACCCTGGTGGATGCCGAACGAATGCTCAAGACTGGCACCTTTGTCCGTCCTTCCACCGGCGAAAAGCCGAAACAAGTCTGTTTCATTCAGTGCGTCGGTAGCCGTGACAGACAGATAGGAAATCAGTGGTGCTCAAAAGTCTGTTGTGGCATCGCGTGTAAAGAGGCGATCGAGATTCGGGAAATGCTGCCTGATTGCCGAGTTTTTGTTTTCTACATCGATATGCGGGCGTACGGTTTCTGGGAAGATGAACTCTACTGGAAAGCACAGGAAGAACACAAAGTCAACTTTATACGGGGAATTGTCACTGAGATCACTCAGCGGGGGGACACTGTGGTGGTAAAAGGAGAAGACACTACTATGGGGCGCCCCATGGAAGTGGCCATGGATGTGGTTATACTGTCAGTCGGGATGGAGCCGAGCGAAGGGACAAAAAAGATGGCAGGCATCTTTAACCTGCCGTTGGAGTCACACGGCTTTATTGAGACCACCGGCGGTGCTCTCAACACGGTGCAAACATCGGTACCGGGACTGTTTGTTGCGGGGGCATCGATGGGTCCTGCTGATCTGGAGGATTCTATCTCCATGGGTGGTGCAGCGGCTTTGAAAGCATGTGCCTTTATTCGTAAAGCGAAATTGCATCCAGCTTGAATGCTCTACGACGACGTTAATGTTCAGGAAGTAGTTGACTCAGAGGCGGCGCTTGAGTTCATGAAAGAAGCGACTAAACTTGCCACCTCCAACGAGTTGAAAGACATTGGTGAGCAACTGGAGACGAAGAGTGATCTGTTTGCCATAACCCTGGCAGAAGAGCGCCTACGGGAAATGAGTGAAGATGAGTTCAGACAATTGGTAGGCAGTATTTTTTCTATCCGCAGAAAATCGCAGCGGATGATCAAAGCAAACGGCTTCGAAAGATTACGCTCTGCCATGCTGGATCTTATTCACGGTACTGGCACGGTTGAAGAGCGCTTTAATGTATTTACCGGTTCTGTTAAGCAGCTCGATAACAAAATGCGAGTTAACCTTGCCAGTGAATTGCTGCACTTTTCGAATCCTGGTAGATACTGGCTGTGGACTAATTGGATATGGGATCCGAAGACAGGAACAGGAGCCATGCCGCTGGTGGTGCATGACGCAGTGGATTTATCCGGTGAGACCGATGGAGAAGTTTACGCCAAGATAGGAAAGGCCATAGCCGTGGTTGATAGTGTAGGACACACTGCCGGTTTTTCCGGTTCCGGCCGCGGGCTCTTCGGTACCGATATCTTTCTGGCCTGTGTCTATGCGGTCTATATGTATACAGTCTTTAAAGTGAAGCTTTCGCAGGAGTTTAATCGCATTCTGCCGGGATTGCCTGAATTGACAAAAAGAGTGCTGGGAGTTTACAGTTTGGAAAAGAACTAATATGGCTGATCACAAGTACGAAAGTTTCATTCAGAAGGATAATGTTATTATCGATGGGATTGATATCTCCGGTGAATGGAACAAGATGTATGAGCCGCGGGAGATCACCGAGTACGATATCACTTTTCTTGAAAAGGTACGTGATCTTCCGGGCGCCGAATCCATGGGCTGGTGCTACCAGTGTGCTCAGTGTGTTGGTGTATGCCCCGTAGAAAATGTGGGCAGCTACGGTCCGCGCAAGATTTACAGAAAATTGCAGACAGGTGTAAATCTCTTCGAACATCCTGATTTATGGCTTTGTACTACATGTTCGAATTGCCTTCGGATCTGCCCCAAGGAAGTGGACATGATGAAGATTATGCCCGCGGCCCGGAAAGTGGCAGTTCTAGATGGAAACGTTCCTGCCGAATTGCAGGAGATGCTGCAAAATGTGGCTGAATATGGTAATCCCATGGGTGAATCGGCCAGGAAACGTGTACGATGGTTGCGAAAATTTGAAGAGCCACTGCGGGATTTGTCCAAGGAAGATGATCCCCAGGCTGTGGATGTTCTCTGGTATGTAAGCGACTATTTTTCCTATCACGGTCGCGGTAACGATGCGGCAAAATCAATGGTACGTGTATTTAATCAATTAAGGGTGGACTTTGGGATTCTGGGGAAAGAAGAAAAATGTGATGGTGATTCTCAACGTTTGGTGGGGGAATCGGGCTTGTTTGAAGAACTGGCCGAACATAATGGGGTTCAATTTGATAAATACGAGCATAACAAACTGGTAGTCAGCGATCCTCATGCCTTTAATGCTTTCAAAAAATTCTATCCGGCCGTTACTGGAAAGGAATACAATGTTCAGCATTATACCCGGTTTTTAGCCGAGCAGGTGGATGAATTGTTTAAGCTGATGAAGCAACCTTTTCCGAAGAAAGTGACCTTCCATGACCCCTGCTATTTAGGACGTCATAATGGCGAATACGAAGCACCACGAACACTACTGAATATCGTGCCGGAGATCGAATTTGTTGAGATGTACCGCTGCAAAGAACAGGGCTACTGCTGTGGCGGTGGCGGTGGTGGTATGTGGCTTGACGGCCTGGTGGCTGATCACACCTCAGAACGCCTTTCAGAAAATCGTGTAAAGGAAGCGGTGGAAGTGGGTGCTGAAGTGCTAGCTGTCTGCTGTCCTTATGAAGTATCCCGTTTTGAAGATGCGGTGAAATCCACCAACAACGATGGTAAACTGGAAGTGATGGATATTATTGAAATATTGGATTATTGCATGGGAAATGGTGATTCCGGAGATATAACCAACAATTGACAAGGGTAATATCCAAAACCGAATAAGGAAAAATACAATAATGGCATATACAATTACCAAAAAAATAAGGTTTGATGATGTCGATGGTGCCGGGATTGTTTACTACCCGCAATTTTTTCATCTTTGTCACGCTGCCTTTGAAGATTTTTTTGATGAAGCTACTCCTGTTTCTTATCCAGATTTAATTACCAAAAAGCGATTGGGGTTTCCTACAGTATCCATCAGCAGTGATTTTATAGCACCGCTGGTTTATGGTGATACCGCTATCATCAAGTTGGCAATAAAAAATATTGGGAAAAGTTCACTGGTTTTTGGCTATCGAATTCGTCGGAAAAGTGATAGTGAATTATGTTTTACAGCTGAGGTAACCACAGTGGCCATGTCACTGGATTCGATGAAGTCAGTACCGATTTCACAAGAATACAGGACATTATTCGAAAAACTTCTAGAAGCATAATCGATATAACGGAGAAAAAATGAAAATTGTCGTACCCTTAAAACGGGTGCCTGATCTGGTTGAAGATCTGGAAGTGGGTACTTCCGGGAAAGCACTCGATACGAAAGATATCAAGTTCAAGCTGAATGAATACGATGACCACGCTTTGGAAGAAGCAATTCTTCTAAAAGAAAGTGGCTCAGTTGACGAAGTGGTTGCCATGGCTGTTGACGGTGAAGGTGTGGACAAGATGCTTTTTACGGCAATCGCAAAAGGTGCTGATAAAGCTGTGAAATGTACTGGCGGGGATCCCGCAGACAGCCATCAGTTGGGAAAAGTGTTTGCCAATGCTCTGGGAGCAGAAAGCTATGACCTTGTGTTTACCGGTGTTCAATCTGTGGATGATCGGGATGGTCAACTGGGACCGATCATTGCCAGTTACCTTGATGTTCCATGTGTGAGTGCGGTATCGGGTGTTCTTCTTTCTGGTAACATGGCAACGGTACAAAAGGAGTATTCAGGCGGTATGATGGGTGAATTCGAGGTTGATTTGCCGGCTGTTATAGGAATGCAGGCGGCACGTCAGGCGCCGCGATATGCCCCTGTCAGCAAAATTCGTCAGGTTCAGGAGACGGTAACAATAGGAGAGATACCGGCCGGTGATATGGGGTCTGGCTGTGGATCTTCAGCATTTAGTATGGCCCCTCCGGAGAAAGGTGCAGAGGCAGAAATGCTGGACGATGTGGAAAGTTTAATTGATGTACTGAAAGAGAAGGGAGCACTCTGATGGGTGACATTCTTGTAATAACAGAACATCTGAAGGGTGAATTCGCAGACATCACATTTGAGATGCTTGGCAAAGCCAGGGAACTGACCGACTCGTCCGGTGGACAATGTATAGCTGTTACATTTGGGAGCATGAGCGGGAAAGCCGGCCAACTGGGCGCGGCCGATTCCGTCATTTCTGTTGGCGGAAGTGATGACTATAACCCTGAATCATATGCAGCATCAGTTCAATCTGTGGTGAGCGCCCAATCACCATCTCTGGTTCTGGTGGGTTCCACTTCCATGGGTATGGATGTTGCCAATCCAGTGGCGACTACTCTCGGAATACCAGTGATATCTTATTGCTCAAATATGAGTGCTAGCGGTGGTGGATTTTCCTGCACCAGTTCCATGTATGGTGGGAAAATGAATGTAGTCACCAATGTGGATAATGCCGCTGTAGTGATGATTCTTGCCGGTTTTTTCAGTGCCGATGCCGGCAAAGTGCAAGGGTCACCAGTGGTAGAAAATTTTTCCGCTGAATCGGGCGCCGGCAAAGTCCGATTCAAACAGCTTATTGAGCCGGAAGCGGCCGATGTGGATATTACTCAGAGTGAGACTCTCGTTGCAGTGGGCCGAGGGATTGGTGGTAAAGATGATATTGAAGTAGCAGAAGAGTTGGCTGAAATACTGAAAGCTGATCTTGCCTGTTCGAGACCTTTGGTGGATGCGGGCTGGATGTCCAAAGCTCAACAAGTAGGGAAATCCGGTATGAAAGTTAAACCGAAGGTATACATCGCTCTGGGCATTTCCGGCGCTCCGGAACACATCGAAGGGATGAAAAATTCATCCACAATTATTGCAATCAATACAGATAAGAATGCCCCCATCTTTGATGTAGCTCATTACGGCATGACAGAAGACTTATTTGATGTAGTAGAAGAGCTGGTGGAAGAATTAGAATAATAAGAAAATGAAATTATCATTTGCTTGCTGTGGCATTGAATGTTGCTCAAATAAAGCCCTTATGTTAGATGCTAGAGTTCCACAAGATCAAATTGGAGAACTTTATGATGGTAAGGCCTGGTTTTATGATGTCTGGGCTTATCTAACTGAATCTAAAGCCCGGGAAAGAGCTTTGGAACTCGCAGAGATTCAGGATGGTCAATCTATCCTGGAAGTGGCTGTGGGGACGGGCCTGATGTTCAATGAAATTGTAAAAAGAAATTCCCATGGACAAAATAACGGAATTGATATTTCAAAAGGGATGCTGTTGCGGGCAGAAACAAGATTGTCCAAACAGAATAGTGAGAATTATTCATTAAGTATTGGTTCTGCATATGATTTAAAGGTGGGAGATGCTTCCGTAGACATGCTGGTTAATAATTATATGTTCGATCTGATTCCTTTTAATCAAATGGACAGAATCATCGGTGAATTCAAGCGCGTTCTAAAACACGATGGGAAACTGATATTGATAAATATGACAAAAAGTGAGCACTTTGGTGGAAGTCTATATGAGAATGTTTACCGTCTTTCACCGCGTCTTTTGGGTGGGTGTCGCGGCATCCAGATGGCAGATTTACTCACCCGGCATGGATTTAAAGTCGAAGTCAGGGAATATGTCCAGCAAATGTTTTTCCCTTCAGAAATCATCCTTGCTGCCAAATAATTCCTTATGTTAACCCCTAATGAACAAATAGCCTTTATCCTTTTAGTTGTTGTCTGCGGAATCCTTGCCTTTCAGAGTTTCAAACGGATTTTCAAAACAGTAAGGTCCGGTGCGGAGGCAGACAGAAGCGACAATTTGATCGGACGGTTCATCACTGCCTTAGTCGATGTATTATTGCAGAAGTCCATTAAAAAAGCACGCCCCATTGTTTCCATGTTTCATTCATTCATTTTCTTTGGCTTCAGTTTTTACCTGTTAGTAAATGTGAATGATGTCTTGGAAGCATACGTGAATGGTTGGACCACAATTGGCAGTGACAATATTTTGGCAAACTTATTCAATTTGGTTGCTGATATTATTAGTGTATTGGTATTGGTGGGGATGGTTTTCTTTTTGTACCGGCGATTTGTCCAGAAGCCAGAAGTAATGGAATTCAATGCCAATGTGAAATTGCATCCCGGTGTGAGTGCCGGCGGACTGGAAAAAGATTCACTCATTGTGGGCATTTTCATTCTGATTCATGTAGGCTCAAGGTGGCTGGGTACGGCCATGCGCCTGACCGAAAATGGTCAGACGGATCCATGGCTGCCAACCGCATCTGTCATGTCCGGATTTTTCTCCAACTGGTCCCACGCTTCATTGGAAACAGGAGTTCATGTTACCTGGTGGCTTGCTATGGGGCTCATTGTAATGTTTATCCCATATTTCCCCCGCTCAAAACATATTCATCTCATTGTGGCGCCGGTGAATCTTGCGTTAGGCAGAAAAACACCCCGCGGCGCCATGGATGGCGTATCAAACCCGGCAGCACCCGGATCAAAATCATTGTCTGATTTGCCTTGGCCGCAGCTATTGGACCCTTGGGCCTGTATCATGTGTACCCGTTGTCATGAAGTCTGTCCAGCCCACGAAAGCGGAACGCCATTGAGTCCATCTGCTCTGGAAATCAACAAACGTTATTTCATTAATGAACAGGGGAACGCACTATTCAATAGCGCAGGCGAAACTGCATTAATGGATTACGCCATTTCTGAGGATGCGGTTTGGTCTTGCACGACTTGTTATGCCTGTGTCAATGTATGTCCCGTTGGGAATGAGCCCATGATGGATATTTTGGAAATGCGCCGGAATCAGGTATTTAACGCCCAAATGCCCAACGAATTGGCTGATGTATTGCGCAGTCTGGATGAACAGGGGAATTCATTTAATGAATCGGCACGCCGTCGTTCGAAATGGTCCAGAGCCCTGGATTTCAAAATCAAGAACGCTACACAGGAACCGGTGAAATATCTCTGGTATGTAGGTGACTTCGCCAGCTTCAATCAAAATTGCCAGGATACCACCCGAAAAGTGGCGCAGGTACTTCAGGCCTCCGGTGTGGACTTTGGCATCATGGGGAAAAAGGAAAAATCCGCCGGGAACGATGTACGCCGCACCGGGGAAGAAGGCCTTTTCGAACTGCTGGCTGAACAGAACATTGAAAACATTGAACAATGCGAATTCGAGGAAATTGTTACTACTGATCCCCACACATACAATACACTTAAGAATGAATATCCCAAGCTCGGTGGCGACTACACCGTGAAGCACTACTCAACACTTCTTCTTGAACTTATCGAAAGCGGTCAGATCCATCTCAGTAAGAAGCTCGACATTGCGTCAACCTTTCACGATCCATGCTATCTCGGCCGTTATAACGGAATCTATGATGCTCCCAGGCGGCTCATGGAACAGTGTGGTGTGGAACTGGTGGAAATGCCAAGGAACAGAGAGAATTCCTTCTGTTGCGGTGCCGGAGGAGGTCAGATATGGTTGCAGGAACATGCCGATATGACTCAGCGCCCAAGTGAGCAGCGTATTGAGGAAGCCGTCGGTCTTGGTGTCGGTACTTTCACCGTAGCCTGTCCCAAGGATATGAATATGTATTCTGACGCTGTTAAAACTTCGGGTAGTGAAGGGAGGATGGAGGTAAAAGATATTATCGACTACGTCATTGAGGCCATGGATCTTCCTGAACTGGCGACTGGGGAGGAAATCGCTGAGGGGTAATGGGAAGTTCCGTTGATGAGAATGACAGTAGACAGATCAGCATTAAGAATTGTATTTTACCTGAAACTCTTTGGTGTGATACAGATCAACACCTCTGGCTTCGTCCGGAGAACGGCGGCAGTATCCACGATTGGACTGACAGACATGGCGCATGTAGCTCTACTACTGGGATTCGGGATATGCGGCCTTTGCCTAATACACCGTGATTCCGGGGATTATTCGGGAAGTATAGAGGATTTATTTGAAGATTGAATAAGCCACAGAGAATGAGATATATTTTTCTTTCCATTTTAACTCTATCACTTAATTTCCTCCTTTTACCTCTATCAAAGCCTGGTTTAACCCAGGCAAACGCTTTTGAACCTTACATCCTTCTTGGAGAAACGGGAAAAAACTTTGACGGTACTAGAGAAGCTATTATCCAAAAATTCTTTATGAATGATGTGGAAATCCTGGGCAAATACAGGCCCGTTGATGATTCCAGAAGATACATGTTCATTATAACTACGAAACATCTCAAAAAGGCCGCCCGAAATGGTGGTGACTATGGACTTTTCCTCGGAGCTTTACACTTGGCTTTGGATATGAAAGGAGATATGGTTTATCTCTCTGTTCCGAATATCGATTACTGGGGGAATCTTTACTTGCGAGATGATTTTGAAAAAGTGGGCAAAGCAGTTGGGGAGTTTAAAACAGACCTACCCCGTTTGTTACCAAAATTGAGAGGAAGATTCATGCGTCCTTTTGGAGCGGCAGAGCCACTCACGTCGGAAAAGCTGAAAACCTACCGGCATTCTCGCCGTTACCCCACCCTTGATGAAATGATTGAACTGGGGCAGTTTGAACAACACGCCGACGCTGTTAAGTTTGTGGAAGAAGGTTTAAAGGGCTCCGAAGGATTGAAAAAATTGTATAGGTTTGATGTCATTCGGAAGGATGCCACACTGTTTGGTGTTCAGATTCCTCAGGAAAGTGAAATTGCAGAAATATTGGATTGGGAGGAACGAAAAAGAACCCCCTTTTACCCTTGGCAAATTGCCGTGGTAAACGGACGAGTCTTTGCCCCGGCGCCCCTTTTCCGAATCCCCGCAGGGTTTCCCGATCTGACCCGTCGGCAGGTCTCTAAACTAAAAAAACTGGCAAAACGTATTGAAAACTCTGTTATGGAGTTAGCAGGATGAACCTCGGTTTTCTCATCGACAACAGAAAGTGCATCGGCTGTCATGCCTGCACCGTAGCGTGTAAGTCTGAGCACGAAGTGCCCATCGGTGTGAACCGGACATGGGTGAAATATGTGGAAATGGGGGCGTATCCTGACACCCGGCGCCTTTTCTCTGTGTTGCGCTGCAACCACTGTGAAGTTGCTCCTTGCGTTGAAATCTGTCCCACCAGCGCCCTTTACACCCGTGACAACGGCATTGTGGACTTTGATACTCAGCGGTGTATCGCCTGTAAATCGTGCATGCAGGCGTGCCCATACGACGCTCTCTACATCGATCCCGATGCCCGGGTGGCTGAGAAGTGCAATTTCTGTGCTCATCGGATTGAGATAGGGTTGGAGCCGTCTTGTGTAGTGGTCTGCCCTGAAGAGGCCATCGTATTTGGCGATCTTGGAAGTGATAATTCGAAAATTTCGCAGTTGGTCGCCAATGAGTCTGTCACCGTCCGGAAAGCCGAGAAGGGAACAGAGCCGAAACTCTATTATATTAACGGTGATGATGCTTCACTGAACCCGTCTGAGGCCCAGCCTCATGATCAGTACCTCTGGAGCGAACAATACAAAGGGGTAGGCCATTTTGCACGGTTTGCTGAAGAAAAGGCCGACGAAAAAGATTCCAACGATTTGCTGATTCAACTTGCCATGGAAGTCGGAACTAAAACAGATAACGGCCATACTGATCAGACAATTGTTGATACATTGCGGTCCGGTGATCCCCGCCGCGTTTATGACAGCCCCAGCAAGGGGATCCTCTGGGGATGGGAAGTGGGCGGCTACATCTGGACAAAAGCCGTCGCCACAGGGCTGTTCATGGTGGCTGTGTTTGGTCAGTTGACAGGCTGGCTCGATCTGACGCTGTCACAGGAACGAATGGTTCTCTGGACGTCCATGATATTTTTGGTTTTGACGGGGTGCCTCCTGATCATGGATCTCGATCAGCACAAGCGATTCCTCTACGTGCTGTTGAGACCAAACTGGACTTCATGGGTGGCGAAGGGGGCGTTTCTTATCACAGGATTCGGAGCAGTCCTAGCCCTGCTTATTTTGGATGCCTATATTGGTTTGGGCGAGTTCATAGCGCTAAAACTGATGGGCCTGATACTTGCTCTATTGTCATCCCTCTATACTGCTTTTCTGTTGGCCCAGGCTAAGGGGCGCGATCTCTGGCTGTCTTACTTGGCGCCTTTCCAGATGGTTATTCACGCCATGCTGGCCGGCGGTGCCGGTATGGCCCTCCTTACAGGGGGAATTACCAGAGAGCTGGCTTTTACCATGTCGGGCCTCCTCCTTTTCAATCTTGGAATATTTACTATAGAACTGACCTCTTCCCGGCTCACCGATGATGCCCGGACCGCTGCTCAAATGATTCTCAAGGGTCGGTATGCCAAACATTTCTGGGCGTCCGTCTTGGTGGGACGGGTGGTGCCTCTAATCATTCTTTTTTCAGGACAAAACACCATTCCCCTTTGGATTGTTATGGCGGTTCTCCTGGCCGGAATTCTGGTAACGGAACACATCTGGATCCGCGCACCTCAACTTATTGCTTTGAGTTAGCTTTTGACTACCAGCCTGAAAAAATCGTTAATAGAAAAAGCGTGTGAGTCGCTGGGTATTCTGGAAACCATTGAACCCACGGCAGGCGGACTGCCTGTTTCAGAGGGTGATTTCTCCAAATATCCGCCGCCCGAACAGTGGCACGACTGGACGGAATACGACGCCAGTTCCTGGCCCCGGCGCCAGAAGAAAAACTATTCCATCGTCCCTACCACCTGCTTCAACTGTGAAGCGGCATGCGGACTGCTGGCGTATGTGGATAAGGATTCCGGCAGGGTAAGGAAGTTTGAGGGGAATCCCCACCATCCTGCCAGCCGGGGCCGCAACTGTGCCAAAGGTCCCGCCACCATCAATCAGATCAACGATGATGAACGAATCCTTCATCCTTTGAAAAGAAAAGGGGAGAGGGGTTCAGGTCAGTGGGAGCAGGTATCGTGGGAAGAGGCGCTAAACGATATTGCCGGACGGATGCACAATTCCCTGAAGGCTCAGCGCCACAATAGCATTGTCTATCATGTAGGTCGACCCGGACACGAGGGTTACGCCGAACGTGTGATCCAGTCCTGGGGTGTGGACGGCCACAATTCTCACACCAACATCTGCTCCGCCGGTGCCCGTACAGGCTACGCCCTGTGGCACTTTTTTGACCGCCCGTCGCCTGACTACACCAACGCTCAGACAATTCTTCTCATCAGTTCCCATCTTGAAACAGGGCACTATTTCAATCCCCATGCGCAGCGAATTGTGGAGGGAATGATGAAAGGGGCCAAGCTCATCGTCATGGACCCGCGCCTTTCCAACACTGCCAGTATGGCTGATATCTGGCTGCCAACGTATCCCGGCTCGGAAGCGGCCGTTTTGCTGGCCATGGGAAAGATCATCCTGGATGAGGGGAAATACGACAGACAGTTCATGGAAACTTGGGTGAACTGGCATGATTACCTCCAAACGGTTCATCCCGGCGATGAGGTCACCTTTGACAATTTCATCAGATGTATCAAGGAAGAATATGTAGAATTCACTCCGGAATTTGCCGCCCGGGAGGCCGGAGTGGAGGCGGAAAAAATTGTTGAAGCAGCACAGCACGTGGCGGAAGCGGGAACTCAGCTTGCCGCTCATAACTGGCGCTCCGCTGGCAGCGGTAATTTGGGCGGATGGCAGGTGTCCCGGTGTCTCCATTTACTCAACGTCCTTACCGGGAGTGTGGGGACGGAGGGAGGTACGTCACCCAGCGGCTGGAACAAGTATAAACCGAAATTCTTTGACACACCGCCGGCACAAAAGTTCTGGAATGAACTCCAGTATCCCGTGGAGTATCCTCTCGCCCATCACGAACTGAGCTTTCTCCTGCCGCACTTCCTCAAAGACGGCCGGGGGGAATTGGATGTTTACTTTACTCGTGTCTTCAATCCTGTCTGGACGTACCCTGACGGTTTCAGCTGGGTTGAAGTACTTAGAGATGAATCAAAGATTAAATGCCACATAGCGTTGACACCTACTTGGAATGAAACAGCTTACTGGGCCGATTATGTTCTCCCTATGGGACACGCTAGCGAGCGGCACGATCTAAACTCCTACGAAACCCACTCGGCTGTCTGGATCGCTTTTCGTCAACCGGTGTTGAGAGAATTTTCTCGCCGCGAAGGAAAAGAAGTTCAATTCACCCACGAGGTTAATCCCGGCGAGGTGTGGGAAGAGGACGAATTTTGGATCGAGCTTTCCTGGAAAATGGACCCCGACGAATCTTTGGGGATCCGGGATCATTTCAAATCACCCTATCGCCAGGGTGAAAAGATCAATATAGATGAATATTATCAATACATTTTCGAGAATGTTCCCGGACTACCTGAAACGGCACAGAATGAAGATCTTTCCCCGCTGGAATACATGCGGAAATACGGCGCTTTTGAGGTGGAATCTTCCTCGTATGCCAAGCATTTGAGCAGTGTCGACAGTGAGGATGCTGAAATGAATGAATTCGGCCAGTACGTCAGAGACGGTAAGGTAGTGGCAATTTGTGACAACGGTTCAGCGGTAGCGGGCTTTCCCACACCGTCCAAAAAACAGGAATTTTATTCAAAGACCATGGTTCAGTGGAAATGGGATGACCAGACTATTCCAGGCTATATCAAAAGCCATATCCATCCTGACAGTCTTGACCGTTCCAAGAATGAATATGTTCTGGTGCCCACATTCCGCCTGCCCACACTGATCCACAGCAGGTCAGGCAATGCCAAATGGCTGGCAGAGATTTCCCACAGGAATCCTGTCTGGATGCACCCTAAGACAGCCGCTCACATCGGATTGCAGCGGTCCGGCAATCTTGTGAAAGTTGAAACAGATATTGGTTATTTTATCGATAAAGTATGGATCACAGAAGCCATCAAACCCCATGTGGTTGCCTGTTCGCACCACATAGGTCGCTGGCGAAGAGACCAAGACCCTTCGGGTAACAGCTGGATGACCAGTACAGTAAAAATTAAAGAGTATAGGGACGGAAAATGGAAGATGGAAATTTTGGATATGGTTCACCCTTTTGCAAGTGATGATTCAGATTCGAAAAGAATATGGTGGAGAGACGGCGGTGTCCATCAGAACATTACTTTCCCTGTCCATCCCGACCCTGTTTCAGGGATGCATTGCTGGCATCAGAAAGTGAGGCTCTCCCTTCCCGGTCCGGATGAAAAATATGGTGATATTCAGGTAGATACGAACAGGTCCTTTGAAATCTACAAAGAGTGGTTGAAAATGGCTCGTCCTGGCCCTGGTCCCAACGGCCTGCGCCGGCCGCTTTGGATGGCGAGAACACTCCGGCCGGCTGATGAAACCTACTATACAGATTAGGAGAATGGGCACTATAGTGAAACAAATCTCGTGATCTTAAACATTATCTATTGGGCCACTCAACGCAAGTGGCTGCTTATCTCTCTTCTTCTCGCTACTGTTCTATACCTGTTGCCTACGCCGCAAGGCTTGACGGCTGAAGGGTACCATACCATCATCATTGTTCTTTCCACCATTCTTCTGATCGTTTTTGAGCCCATTCCGCTCCCTGCAGTGGCTATGCTCATTCTCGTATTCCAGGTGCTGTTCGGCATCGCTACGCCAAATCAGGTTGCATCTTCTTTTATGAGTGATGCAGTTTTTTTCATTATGGGGTCCCTCATGTTGGCAGTGGCCATCGTTTCTCAGGATCTGGATACGCGACTTGCCTTGGGAATTATCAATATTACAGGGCACAAGACCTGGCGTATCATCGCCGGTTTCGTTGCTGTCTGTGCACTGCTGTCATCATTTATCGGTGAACATACAGTGACAGCCATGATGATGCCTGTAGGTTTGACGCTGGTAAGACACACTAGTCGCGATCCAAAAAAGGTCGCTGGACTCACTTCTCTCATCCTTTTTTCAATTGCATACGGCAGTGCCATGGGTTCCATAGGGACACCTTCCGGCGGCGGCAGGAACGTCATTATGATCGGCTATCTGTCACAGTTTGGTATGGGCAATCTCTCCTATCTGGATTGGATGAAATATGCCTACCCCATACTTCTTATTGAGATTCCTCTCGCCATCATGATTCTGTGGTGGACATTTCGCCCTGAAAAAACGATTCTTGATTCAGCTGTGAGAAAACTGAAGGTACAGGTTGCAAAATCCGGCCAGATTACGGGAAGTCAGATAACCGCTATGGGAGTGTTTGTCTTAGTCTTTCTTGGGTGGGTTTTTCTCAGCCCAAAGATTGGTCTTGGCATTGTGGCGCTCATGGGTGTTGTTTTATATCTTGCCATGGGTCTGGTGGAGTGGCAAGATTTGAATCGGAATACCAACTGGGGTGTCATCATGCTTTTTGGTTCGGCCATCTCTATCGGGATTCAAATGAAGGATACCGGCGCAGCGCTCTGGGTGGCGAACAATGTTATCGAAGGACTCCAAGTGATTACTTCCAATGTTGATTTTTCCAGATCTTTCGTCTCGATTTTTCTCACTGCGGGATTGACAAATTTTCTCAGTAATGCAGCTACGGTCGCTGTGCTTGGACCGATTGTTTTGAACATGGGCGGTAATGCAGTTATGGTTGCACTCTCAACCGCATTAGCCTCGGCGTTCGCCTATCTCACCGTTGTGGCATCCCCAACCTGCATGATCATTCATTCCAGCGGACTGGTAAAACCGTCGGATTATCTCAGGGCTGGCTGGAAAATGACTGTCATGTCCATTGCTGTCTTGCTGCTTTTTATTCATCTGTTTTGGCCCTTAATGGGATAATTGTATATTGAACAAATGAAACCGACATTACTTATGATGGCAAACACTCCATTCATAATCCCCATAAGGTTATGAAGTTCCTCTTAGCGGTCAGCAGTCAGGAATTTTCTGAATCTACCCTGCGGATGGGGTCAAAGGTAGCCAAGTCATTCGGCGCTCAGTTGGCGGTGGTCTATGTAGGTCCTAAGCCGAAAGAACTTTACGCCGGCCGAGTTTCCCTTGCCCGGGATACGTTGGCAAAGTGGGAGATCTATCACCCTGGGGTTGAAGTGTTGAGGTGGGCATTCGACGATCTCAAAACATCCGGTTTTCTGGAGAATTCGGATGATAACGGATTCAATCCTCTCAACATGGTAGAGGAGAAAGGTCGATACCGAATGGCCTTACCCGGAAGCTATGGTCAAGATATAGATCTCATTTTGCGGGAAGGTGACATTGTCGATGAACTCCGTCGGGAGTGTAGTGAGGATGAATATATGGTGTCTATTATAGGGGGAAGCAAAGGGAGGAATATGGCCCACGATCTGCTCCAGTATCTCCCCACTTCTGTGCTGGTGATGAAGAATGTAGACCTAGACCGCCACTACAGAATCCTTCTTTGTGTGGATGACTCTTCCGCTACCGACCGGGCTGTCCGCTTCGGTGCCACGATTGCTAAACAGATGAATTTTCCTGTTACTATCATGACCGTCTCAAAGACAGAAGAATTTGGGCCGGGTTACAGCGGGGCGGCAGAAGCAGCATTGCGACATCTTGAGTCTCAACAGGTAGATCATGAACAGAAATTCATCACGGGCGATCCGGTTAATACTTTTATTGAAACGGCTGGTGAAGATCATCTCATTGTTATGGGCTCCTCCAGCAAGTCCGCCCTTGCTAAATTCTTTTTGGGAAGCAAACCAATGAAAACTCTGGAAAAAGCCAATTGCCCAATTCTTGTAGTGAGGGATAAGTGATGTTAAAGGGCAGCTGGAAAGAACGTTATGGAGACTGGGCGCTGGTGACAGGAGCTTCTGCCGGTATCGGTGAGGAGTTCTGTCGTCAGCTCGCTGAAAAAGGAATGAACATTATTTTGGTAGCACGTCGAGGAGACCGCCTGAAGGAGCTGGGGGAAGAGCTTTCATTGAATTTTGGCGTCAGTACCCGGGAGGTACCCATGGACCTCATTTTACCGGACGCTGCTGAAAAAATCGACAATGCAGTTGCTGATCTTGAGGTAGGACTGCTAGTGAATAATGCGGGCTTTGGCCATTTGGGACGTTTCCACAAGAAAAGTGCCGACCGGGACGCAGATATGATTAAGCTCAACTGTCTTGCTCCTGTGGAGCTGACACATAAATTCCTGCCGAAAATGGTCGACCGAGGGCAGGGTGCTGTTATTTTTGTGGCATCCACGGCCGCTTATCAGGCAACGCCTTTTTTCTCTGTTTACAGTGCTACCAAAGTATTTAACCTTTTCCTGGGCGAAGGGCTTTGGCAGGAATACAAGAAATTGGGTATTGATGTCATGGCTCTCTCGCCAGGCTACACAAAAACAGAATTTCAAAGAGCAGCGGGACTGAATGAAGATGTGGGGGGGATTCTTTGGGAGACCCCTGATAATGTTGTTACAACAGCTCTGAAAAACCTGGGTAATAAACCGTCTGTCATTCATGGTGGCTTGAATCGGTTCCTGGCATTTGCTGGACGTATAGTCCCAAGGAAATGGTCTATTGCGGTGGCGGGAATGGTTAATAAATCCCAGCCTTAAACCGTGTGCAGATTTCTGGCTTATCGAGGTGGTCCCATTCAAATGGATAAGCTGCTTTACCGACCTGAGAATTCTCTTATTCATCAAAGTTTCATGGCACGAGAAAGAGAGGAGCCGCTCAATGGTGACGGTTTCGGTGTAGGGTGGTACACACCTGAAATAGAACCGACACCAGCAGTATTCACATCCATCCAGCCGGCCTGGAACAATAGAAACCTCAGGAATCTTTCTCCAAAAATCTGTTCAAGTTCAATTTTTGCACACGTCCGGGCCGCAACACACGGAAGAGTTTCGGAAGCAAACTGTCACCCTTTTCAGTACGGGAAACTTCTCTTTATGCACAATGGCGCCATTGCCGGTTTTAATGTTATCAAACGGGCGCTCAGGATGCGCCTGTCCGACGGCATCTACGACTGGATCAAAGGAGATACCGATTCAGAGCATTTTTTTGCTCTAATTTTGCAACATCTTGATGCCCATGCTAAACTGACAGTGGGTGAAATTGCTGATGCGTTCATCAAAGCTTTGGTGGAACTGACTGAATTATTGAATGAGCACAGCATCGACCGTCCTTTTTATATGAATGGTTTGTTAAGTGACGGGGAGCGGATTGTAGCAAGCCGTTATGTTTCTGATGAAAATGTAGAACCTCACACCCTTTATTCTTCAGACCGTGGAAGTTTTGAGTGCGATGACGGAATCTGCCATATCGTTCATGGAAAATCGGAGAATGATTGTATTATGATTGTATCAGAGAAGTTGACAGATGTAGCCGAAGATTGGCACCCCGTTCCCAAAAATCATATGGTTATGCTAGATAAGGATTTTAGTCAGTCAGTGAAACCTGTTGAACTATGACTGTCTGAGATATGCCGTGGACCACGGAAAATATTCATCTCCTTTTCCTTCATTTTCCTATAGCACTTTTTTCAACAGGATGGGCTTGCGATTGTATTGGTGTTTCATTCAGTAACCGGTCGGCCACTGATGCTGGGTGGTGGTGCTTGCTTTTCGGCCTGGTCAGTTCACTGTTTGCTGTGGGAACCGGCTTTCTCGCTGACCGTTTGTACGGCCACATGACACCCCCTTTCCCATTTTTCGAGACACACGGCGCTCTGCAGATAGCTTCCTGTTTAATTTTTTTTGGCCTGTTTATGTTCCGTTTCAAGAATGGTCAGCGGCTACCGGAAGGGAATCTCCGTTCTGGATATCTTTTAGTAGCTAGCGTCGCTGTGGGTTTGCTTTTTTACGGCGCCCATCTAGGTGCACTGCTGTCCGGCCGGATCTGAAGGTGATTGCGCCGGCCGTAAACTCCCAATACAGTCCAATATAAAAACTGCCGGCATGAAGTTCGATCACATTCTCTGTCACTATTCAGAAATTGGCCTCAAAGGTAAAAACAGAAGATTCTTTGAGGATCGGCTTCGGAAAAATATTCTAGAAGCAATAAAGATTCGTTGTGTCGATTCATCTGTATCGGTCAAACGTTATCACGGAAGGTTGGTTATTGAATTGAAGCAAAAGGGCGCGGACTTGGACTGCAT